>Ga0181409_1000145_pt1 | contig 26422 bp, 28 predicted proteins | sample 32SPOviralmetaG_FD_130138 | JGI IMG/M metagenome (GOLD analysis project Ga0181409, IMG submission 130138) | Marine viral communities from the oligotrophic San Pedro Time Series (SPOT) site, San Pedro Channel, CA, USA - 32 SPOT_SRF_2012-05-30 | ecosystem: Environmental > Aquatic > Marine > Strait... | reverse complement strand
TAAGTTGAAATATTTTAGGATTCCCAGTATTATCCTAAATGGTATGAACTCCGTATTGGCGTTGTCTCTTGCCGATTATGTAGGACAAGCAACCGCTTCAACTACTAATTGTTGTATTTCTCTGTTTATTGCTATTATCGCTTCTCTTGAAGCATATTTCCAGATACAAGCGAATATGGAAAATGAATTAATGAACTCAAAAGAATATTACTTAATTGCTGTTGATATATTTAAAACTTTGAATTTAGAGAGAGAAAGGCGACCGATGGGTGGAATTCAATATTTAGACGACACGATGGTAAAATACCAAAAATTAATTGAGAAATCCAATTTATATGAACTGAAAATTCACGACCAATTGATTCCAATTGAAACTAATCTTACAAAGTCAAAACCACTTACACCACAAGAACGCCGTAATAGTGGTGTGAAGAAATCCGCAAGTGGTATGTTATTTGAGATGGTGGATACAAGTAGTGGTGATTCATCTATAAATGGTGATGAAAATGTATAAAATACCAACAATATATTTTATCTGTTTATAGTATAAGTATGTCTAAAAATGATGTGAAAAACTTTTATGAGATAATTCCAAAGGATTTGTTAGACAATAATCCCAATCCTAATTACATGAAAACCCATCGTTTCAACTTACCACATCGTTCTCTATGCGTGGGAGCGTCTGGCGGAGGCAAAACGAATTGGGTATGTAATTATTTAGAGCGTATGTGTGATGGTAAAGGTTCATTCGCTTCCATTTTGTATTTATGTAAGGATAAAACAGAACCATTATTGAAATATCTTGCACTATTAAGCGACCAGATACAAGTCAAAGAAGGATTAAGCCATTTACCCAAGTTGGAAGATTTTGATAAATCCGTGAATCATCTTATCATTATTGATGACTTGGTGCTTACAAAAGACCAGACACGCATAGAACAATACTATATGATGTGTCGTAAGAAGAATGTGTCTATCATTTACATTTCTCAATCATACTACCGAACACCTAAATTTATTAGAATTAATGCGAATGAATTGATATTGTTAAAGGTAAGCGGAGAGAAAGATTTGAGAATGATTCTTGGAGAAGGAGCGATGGGTTTGGATAAAGACCAACTCCAAAATATGTATAATGATATAACCAAAGATAAATTCAATTCACTCATTATTGATATGAATGCTTCGCCAGAGGAGAGATATTTGAAAAATTTTATGGAAATAATAGATGTAGATAAATATAAAACTAAAAAATAAATTCATTTAGAGATATTTTTATCTAATTATATAATATAGTAATGAGTGAATTAATCAAAAACGCATTAAAGAAAGCCAGACCCAACATAGCACAGACGAGTTTAACAACATATACTTCTCTCTTAACGAATCTTCATAAAAAGGTTTATGGCGATGATAAAGAGATTGATTTAGACAATTTCAAGAAGAGAGAAAAGATTATTGAAGTATTGAAAGAGATGCCTATTAATCGTTGTAAGACCACCCTCTCTGGTTTAGTTGTTTTAACTGGCGACAATAAGTATAGGGAACTAATGCTTGATGAAATCAACAAGTATAACAACGAAGTTTCAAAGCAAGAGAAAAACGATAAACAAAAGGAAAATGATATTGATAAGGAAGATATAGCCGTTGAATTTAAGGAATTAAAGGAAACTGCAACATCTCTCTACAAGAAAAGAAAACTCAATATTGATGACTTACAGACCATTCAACAATTTATCATTCTCTCTCTAATGGGTGGAATGTTTATTCCTCCACGCCGAAGTGAATATACAAAAATGAAAATCAACAAGATTGATAAAGATAAGGACAACTACATTCAAGGAAATAAATTGGTTTTCAACACCTACAAGACATCAAAGTTTTACGGAAAGCAAGAAATCACTATACCCCCAGCATTAAGGAATATTTTGAAGAAATGGATTTCAGTAAATCCTACCGACCATCTTCTATTTGATAATAAATACAATCCACTTACGAATGTGAATCTCAATCAGCGTATCAATAAGATATTTGGTAAAAAAGTAGGCGTGAATGGTTTGCGTCATACTTATATGAGTGAGAAATACGCCGATTCAATTGAAACAGATAAAGCAATCGCCAAAGATTTAGAGAAAATGGGTTCTTCGGCTTCCCAGAAAAAAGTATATATTAAGGAAGATTAATCCAACGATTAATATTTAGGAATAATTAAATATTAATTTCGCTTAATTTCAAAATAATTATTATCTATACATATTATATAAAAAGATGTATGATGTGGCTGGTAATCTTGTTAGTGTGGATCGTAGTTTGGATAGTTGTATTCCTTCTCTATCTAAAAAATCAATAGACCTTAATATGGGTATGTTAAATGAAGTAAGTGTTGAACCTATAATCAACGAGTATTTTGAAATGAAAGTCAATAATACAAAATTAACAAAAGGGAAATATTGTGCTTATGATTACGAATGTGATGAAAAGCAGACGAGATATGAATTGAAAAGTCGTCGTATTCCAAGTAATAGATATGATTCTGTATTTCTCTCTACTCGCAAAATAGAAAAGGGTTGGGTGGAAGGATATAGATTAATTCTGTTATTTCTTTTTACCGATGGATTGTTCTATTGTGAATATGACCCCTATGTTTTCACAAAGTATTCCAAAACTACTCTCTCCGTATATCGTGATGGACGCCGTGAAGATGATAAAGTATTCAACATTCCAATATGTAGTTTAAAGAAAATTATACTCTAATTAAACCAATAATGTATTCATAATTTTATATAAGTGTATAATATTATGACCCCCTATAAGGATTTAGAAAAAGAGAATATACCACCCATGGAAGAAGAACCACTACTTAAAGAAGACGAGGAGAGGTTTGTGTTTTTCCCAATCAAGTATAATGATTTTTACCAGATGTATTTAAAATCGGTGGAATGTTTTTGGAGAGCGGAAGAGATTGATTTATCAAAGGATTTAAATGACTGGGCGAAGTTGAGTGATGATGAGAAACACTTTATAAAAATGATTTTATGCTTTTTTGCGGCGAGTGATGGCGTTGTTTTAGAGAACCTTGGTTTAAGATTTATGACTGAAATACAGAATGCCGAAGCAAGAGCGTTTTATGGTTTCCAGATTGCGATGGAGAATATACATTCACAGACCTATTCTCTCTTGATTGATACTTATATCCGTGATAAGAATGAGAAAGATAAATGTTTCAACGCAATTAAACACTATCCTTGTTTAAGAAAGAAAACCGACTGGGCGATAAAGTATATCCAAAACAAAGAAGATTCATTTGCGACACGACTAATAGCATTTGCTATTGTGGAAGGTATATTCTTTTCTGGTGCATTTTGTAGTATTTTCTGGATTAAGAAGAGAGGTTTGCTCCAAGGTTTAACATTTAGCAACGAACTTATCTCTCGTGATGAAGCATTACATACGGAGTTTGCTATTATGGTTTATTCTAAACTGAAAAATAAACTCACAAAGAGAGAAATACATTCTATTATTAGCGAAGCGGTTGAAATAGAGAAGGAATTTATCACCGAAGCATTACCAGTTAGATTGATTGGTATGAACTCAAAGATGATGAAAGAGTATATTGAATTTGTTGCTGATAGATTGGCTTTACAATTAGGCACAGATAAGATATTCAACACGAAGAATCCATTTGAATTTATGGAATGTATATCAATAGAATCCAAAGCGAACTTCTTTGAACGGCGTGTAAGTGAATATGCTCTTGCGACAAAAGATTTCAGCGGAGAACTCACATTTGATTTAGATGGGAATTTTTAATAAAATTGAAATTAAATATACATTATTCACTAATTAATATAAAAATTGAAATAAAAATAATATATATATATATATATATAAATAGCACATGGATTCAACGAAGTATATAGGATATAAAAAAATACTGAATAGAAAATGTATAGCGTTTGCTGTATATGGTTCAACTATTCTAAAAAAACATTTTGAGAAGAATAATTGGGATTATAAAATACAAGTTAAAAGAGAACTCATTAATAAAGATGACCCAACTTATAGTCCATACCATTATTATATAGAAATAAAAACAGATAAAGGTTGTAAAATGATTCTTGATAATAACGACCTTTATAATTATCAATATTATAAAGATAGATACAGACCACAGATGATAAGGAAAGTAGGGGGTCGTGAAATTAAGTATGACTTGGAGAATATGATACATAAAGGATTAGAGGAAGCAATAGAAAACATTATATTATACAGAGTTGAATGTATGAAAAAATGGTAGGACAGCAATCCTAATATTAAGAAATAGTTTAGCATATAAATAAAAAATATGTTATATAAATATATAACATGTTTGAAAAACCAAGAATGTTGGAATTATTTTGCGGTCGTAAATGTATCGGCGAGGTATTTAAAAAGAAGTATGATATGGTGAGTTTAGATTACAACCCAAAGTTTAATGCTACACACACAGAGGATATATTAGAATGGGATTATAAACAATACGAACCAGAAACATTTGAAGTCATTTGGGCGTCGCCAGATTGCACGACTTGGAGTTTGGCGAGTGGTGGTAAATACAGAAGGAAGAATAATATATACTCACAACACGAAAACGGACAAAAAGCAGAACGAATGATTATTAGGTTATTGGAAATGATTGAATATTTTAAACCGAAAATGTTTTTTATTGAGAACCCAAGAGGATTACTCCAACACTTTCCACCTATGAAAGATTTAGAGAGTAAGAATAACAAAACATTAGTATATTATGGAAACTATAATTGGGGATTTCCAAAAGCAACTCATATATGGAGTAATATTAAATTATGGGAAAATGAAAAGACACCAGATATGCCCCCAGAAACATATAAATTATTTTATCACAATTACGACAAGATATGGAAGAGATTTTATTATGCTATGAAAAAAGGTAATGCTGAAAGTAGATCACTAATTCCGCCTCTATTGGTTGAGAAGATATATTCAAAAGTTAATGAGGAAATAAACAATAACACTAAAAAATAGATAATTATATGAAAATTCACCCAAAAACACTATTATATAGACCAAAAATGTATATAAAAATGAATTAAAAATTTTTAATTCGTCAATATCTATATTATTTACACTAATTTATTGATTTTATACTTAATAATTGAATAATTAAGTATAAAAAAGTATTATTTAATATTAATTATATGGTTCTATTAATTACTGGTTAATGTTATATGCTTTTTCATCTGTTAGTAGGTCATTAATACTTCTCTCTTGATGTAGTTTAAAACGATTACGCATTAGGTCATCGTATTCATCGCAGTTAAGAATAACACCCCACCTTCTCGTCAAGGGAATATAATTTGGATTGTTATTCACCCATATTGGTTTCGCCCAATAGTTCATAACATAAACACTTCTCGTAAGCCATTCGTCGTAGTCCATCATCGTATTCGTCATATTTGTTTGTATATAGTATGATAGGTTATTTTCATTTCAATTTTTAATTTAATTCATTATTTAATTAAATCATTTAAGTTTTTTGGAAGATGATGGAATTCCCAATTCATCGTTTCAATATTTTTATTATTCAATTCATCAATATTCCAGTTCTTCATATGAGAGATATTTCCAATACTACTCCACACCAAGAATGGAATTATAACTGGTTTATGCTTAAAATTATTAGACACTTCGTATATTTCTTGGGTCTTAACATTATATACTACTGCGTGTGGGTGTCTCAATCTATCGTGTCTTCTCTCTACGATTGCGTGGATAATCCGCCAGTTTTTCATATCCTCTCCTTTTCTTTTGAGTTCCCAGCAATAATACATCGTATCTTGGAGACAAGACCCCTTTGCGTTTCTGCTTCGTTCATCACTTATCATATTATTCTTATACATGCTAATTATTTGTTTCTGGGAATCTCTTTGAATTTTATTTCAATTTTTTATTTAATTCATTATTTAATTAATTAATTTAAAAATCATTACTAAAAATACCACTTCCTTCTATTTCTGCTATTGGTGGTGGTATTTCTGCAATTTCTGCTTCTACTGGTCTAATAAGATGGTTTAATATTGTAGTTCCTAATAGATTTTTGAATTGAGCTCTGCTAAACATATTTGTTGCTATTCCTTCTTCTCTTACTCGTCTTAACTCTCTTTTTTTGTTTCTATAAATTCTATCCATATCGTTCGCTATATCATCATCTGTTTTTCCGTATATGTAATTTAATAAGTTTCGTTCATTTTCGTCTCCACTACCTATATACCTCGTTGTTAAAAATGTGTTATACTCATCTTGTAATCTTAAAAATCTTCGTAGGTATGGCTCAAAACCCATTTCAGCTTCCATATAATTCATTAAATCCATATAGGATAAACTTAACATTTGTGTTATTGTATTAGCTCTTGCGTTTGCTCTATTTACTTCTTCTCTTGTTGTTAATTCTTCTGCTTGTCGTGGTAATCGTTCGGCAACTGGTATTTGTGTAGCTTCTACTTCTTCATCTGTTTCTTCTTCTGTTTCTTCTTGGGGTAATGGTGCTACAACAGAAGACAACTCTGCTGGACGAACGATTGTATTACCCCTACCATAAATCTTTTTAGGTTTGCGTTGTAAAACTTTACCTTTGTGTTCTTCCAATAAATTTGATGATTCACTTTGTATTATGACTGGTTTGTTTCCTCGTTGGAGTTTTCGTAAAAAACTGACTGGGTCATATGTTGTCTTAATATCAGTTTGTTTCTTGGGAACTTTTGTAAATATATCTGTGAGATGAACTGGTTTGTTAAGTGTAATGATTTCTTTGGTTCTCTTACCAAGCATCTCGGCATACTTTCCTCCCTTGCTGTGTCCTAATGTGCTTATGTTTTTAGCACCATATTTTTCTTCCGCTGATTTCTGTGTTGCCTTTGCTTGATTCAATTTCGCTGAACTATAAAAACCACTCTTGATATAGTTGAAATTTTCCAATACATCACGCATATCTTTTGATCCAGAATGAACTACGAATACTTCATCAGTTCCATCTTTCTTAAATACCTTGGTGGTTTCATTTGATAATTCTTTATCAATTATAAATCTATCTCCATCTGTTTTCACATCTACTATTTCAGCATCATAAGGAGATTTCAAAAGGAGTTCTAATTCCTTCGCATTTAATTTTCCGCCTTGTGGTGGTTGGGGTAATGGAGGTGCTGGTGCTGGAACTACAATAAATCCATCTTGAAAATTAAAGGGTTGTGATTGTGCTGGATTTCTTGGAGGACTGATTTGTGGTGCTTGTGGTAGTGGTGTCCTTACTGGTGGTGTTCTTGGTGGTGGTGGTGTGCTAAAACCAGATGGTGGAGTTCTTGGTGGAGTTATTAAATTTCCGCCTCTGTAAATCATTTATATATATATATTGATAAAAATATATATAAATAACATCTCTAAATTAATCCTTTTTTAAATACACGAGTGGTATGTTGGTAAATCGTTTGGCGTTTTCTAATTCTGGACGACTTTGTAATGCTGGGTTGTTTGTAGGGACAAGAGAACCACGATGACCGCCGAATGAGTGTTCTATGCCGTGGTTTGCAGTCATAGATGTTCCACGACCAGCAACTAAACCACGACCAGCAACTAAACCATTTCCACGAGGAGCGGCGTATAAACCACGACCATACGCCATCGCTGGTGGGACTTGACCTACACGCATCGTTCCACTTTGGCGTTTAGCATCTTGGACGAGTTCTTCTAATTTTTCTTGACCGAAGCGTTGAATGTATGCTTCCATCGCATCTTCAAGTGAATCACTACTCATAGTTGTTCGTTGAGGTGCGGTGTATGATGCTGGTGCTTTTACCCCCTTCTTACTCATTCTTCCTTTCTTTTCACGAGCAAGGCGTTCCGCTCTTGTTTCAACAAGTTTGGGGTCTTTAAATGGTGTGTCTTTTGTAATTCCACTTTCTTTGATGCCTTCTTGGGCGAGTGCTTTGGCGACCTTTTTGGGGTCTTTTTGATAGCCAGTTGGGTCGTCCATATACATACCAGCAGTTCTGGCTGCAACTTGTGCGGCTGGGATTAGTTCTGGAACACCAAGAGCAGTTGGTAAAGCAACCGCCGCCGCTTCAATTCCTTTCTTGGCGAGTGGTTTGAGTAAATCAGCACCTTTGTATAATACATTCTTGGCTTTCTTGCCGATGGTTTTAGATACAAAGCGGTCAAAAGATTTACCGAAAATACCTTCACCACCAATATCTTTATTCATAGTGAGTTCTTTGGGACTCATTTGGATCATTAAACCTTTACCTTTGGAAAATGTTTTTTCAACTCGTTTCATTTGGATTGGTTCAAGAACAATCTTTAAATCACCACCTTTGGCGACACGGACACGGCGTCCCTTTTTCATATTTCTTACTTGGGTTGGTGAAAGCATCTTGATTGAAAATGGATTTATCATATCAAGAGGTTTCTTGGCGAGGTCAATATCACCTTCAATTATACCACCTTCGGTTTCACCAGCGGTTAATCCTAAACCAGTAATATCATCACCGAGTTTAGCAAGGGATTTGAGGAGAGAACCACCTTTTTTTTCTTTCTTTATCTCTTCCTTCGCTTTTTTAAGTTGGATTGCGTTTGCTACTTTCTTTGCTTTTGTGGTTTTAAAAGAACTGGGTGAGGTGAGTTTCTTAATATCACTTGCTCCTTCTTTTGCGACTTCGGCGAGGTCGTCCATGATTCCAGCACCAGATTTCTCCGCCGCTTTGTTGTGTGCTTCCTTGAATGATAAACCACGCATCATATGCATTCTCATAGAAGCAATATGTTTCTTGCTTTCAGTTTTGGCGTGTTCGGCAAGTTTCTCTTTCGCCTCGTCGCTTAATTTTTTAAGGACACCTCTACCACGAGGTGCTTTACAGCAAGGTTTCATACAATCTTTACCACAAGATTTGATGCCTTCACCACCAGCAGTAATGCCTTCGCCGTGTGCTCCAAGACCAGTAATATCATCACCGAGTTTAGCAAGAGCTCCAAGGACTGAACCACCCTTTTTGGCTTTCTTCATATGACTTTTTAAAGCTTTCTTTGAACCTTTGGCGATTTCTTTACCAATATCAAGAACATCGCTGACTAAACCTTCTCCCCCAGCGTGTATTCCCATTCCAAGTGAAGAAGCAATATCGGTGAAAAAACCACTTCCTTTCATCATTACACCTTCTTTGAGTTCTGGTGCTTTCATACCAGATACTTTTTTGATTACTTTTGCGATTGCTTGTTTTGCTCCTTTAAGTGGTGCTTTTTTTTTGAAAGAACGGAGTTGGTCTAAAACAGATTTCTTGGAAAGTCCTCTACCTTTCACATCTCCTAAATTAAGACCAGCCATAATATCAGCGACTTCTTGGTCTTCTGGGCTCATAGATTCGTCCATTTGATTTGCTGGTGGTGGTGCTGGTCTATCCGCTTGTGCGTCGCTTGAAACAATCAACGCTTTTGGAGGAGGTGATGATTTTCTTTGACGCTTCTTCGCTGGTTCGCCTTTTCCCTTTATGAGTTTCTTACCCACTTTCTCAACTTCTTTTACCAGTTTGTCTGGTATTGTTTTAAGAACAATATTCTTCGCCTTCGGCATTATATATATTACTTATAAAAAAATATTGAGTTCTTTATAAGTTATTAATTTTCAGTTAATCATCTAACCATATAATATCTCTCTCTAAATTCATTTTCCAACAATAATAAAAACAATCAAAATTACAAGCATTCTTTCGTTCAACTACTTCTTTACCTTCCACCAATTTATTAAAATGGATTCGTTTTCTTGGTATGATTATTTGTAATGGATTCTCTTTTTCATCTTTAAAGTAATTTCTAAAATAACTGGTGCATATTTTAGATGCTGGAAATATCAATATAAATGGTTTATCCAATTTCTTCATTCTCTCTATAATTGGTTTTGCTTGACTAAATGGAGGATTGGATACACAGATGTCGTATGTTGGTAATGTTTCATCATCAAAGAAATCTATTGGTTCGTGAATTGTAGTATATCCTAAATCTGTTAAATACTTTCCACTTTCACCATCTCCATAAAATGCTTCCCATATTACTTTGTCTTTTGGTATATATTGTGTTATATTCTCCCAAGCAATTTTGGGGGTCATATAGTCATCGTGTTTTATAAATGTCTTCGTATGAAAACCAGCCATTATATATAAATAGAGAGAGATAATTAATTTTAATATAAAACAATTCTTTTATATTAAATTTCTAATGAATTGAGATTCTAAAATATTTCCAAAGGATTTCACTAAACATAAATTTCAGTATCCAGTCAAGCATTTATATATAATTAGTTAATAGAAAAATGGGTGGAGGACTAATTATTTAAACACGAGCACCAGTTAAGACATCTACGGCGAAATCGTTGTTGTAAGCGATGAATGTGTATAAATCTACGCTTAATGTGCTGGGGCACTGCAAGTTGGCGAGGAGTTGGACTGATTTGGGGACAGCTCTTTCTACATCAAGCATACGGCTTGTATCTACTACATGGTAGGCGTATATGTTTTCAAAAGCAAGTTGGTCTATCATACCAGAGGTGATTCCATCAACACAGCCACCATTTACAGCACCAGTAGATTTGAGTTGTTCCAAGAACATCTCGTAAGTGTAGCGGTAATTTTGTTGTAATACATTAGCACCAGATAGGAGAATGTTGAACTCGTTGAGTTGGATAGGTGAGGTTGTAGCACCATCTGTGGATACGCAAGATTGGAAGGCAGATGTGCCGTCGTTTGATGTGCTGTTGAGGAAGGGGCATACAAGAACTCTGGTTTGGTCGGCAACACCATTTGTAAGGAGTTCGGTAATTCTTGAACCGCCAGTTTGGTTGATGATGTTGTAGTTATAGAAATCTTCGTATTTGAAACGCTTGATAGGTGATGAAAGGTAAGCATTTTCAAAAATAGGAGCAAAAGTATATGCTGGGGCGTGGAACTCTACACTTGTAGCGAGAGGTGCGGCTTGAACGGAAGATGCTGGGTGATTAGCGGAGGTAGGGGGATTACGACCGACACCAAGAGAAACGATGAGATTATCAGCATCAGCGATGACTGGCCCATATCCTTTTACACTACCAGCAACCATAAAGGGGCACACACCACCAAGAGGAGAATTAACTGATTGAGCGGTGATTTTTGTTCCGTCGTGTGTAAGAGTGGCGGAAGGTTGGTTAAGATTGAGGGTTAGTTTCACAAAAGCACCTTTAACAAGGGGAAGTTTTCCTAAAAAGTCGCTGATGTGTTTAGACATAATCTTTGCAGTAATGGCGATTTGGAGTGTGCCTACAACACCACCAGCAGTTCCATCTACCTTGCGGAAAACATGGGAGCGATACATATTGTTTGCGTTTGTTGCGGAGAACATAGTGCTAAAAGCATCACCATTACCAGCATCTACTTCTGTGGCGATTGTAGGATCATAGGCGATGGATTGTTGGCGTTTGAAAAGACCTTCATTACCGATTGCTTGTTTATTACCAAGAGCACTATTAGCAAGTGGCTTGTTGTTGTTATTGGAAAGACCAAGAACATCGGCATCATAACCCCAAGATGTAGCAGTATCTGGGTAGTAGCCGATTGATGAACCTTGTGTTTTTACATCGTCAAAAGAAAGGGTGGTGTGAAGACGAAAGCAATTCCAGATGGATTGGAAACTGGTGAGTTGTTGTGCGGTGCTGTTGTTGAAATCCACTTGGACGGAGTGGATCACATGACCGAACCAATTTTTAAGACCCATAGAGAAATTATCATTATTCGTGGCTGGAAGGAAATCATTACTACCAGCATCAGTAGTCATAGAGAGAACAAGGGGAATAGTCATATAAGAACCTTTGTAATCCATATAACGATTGCTATTGGCGAGAGATGAAAGTTGAAGAACAGATTGATTACCGCTGTATTGTCCGTTCTGGTCGTCAAGAACAGAAAAATAATCTTTCTTTACGAAGACAGAAGGAGTTTCGCTGGGGGCAGAAGCCATATCATAGACGAGTTGATCGGCAGACATATTATAATATATACTTATATAAAAAATTCGTGGAAAGATAATATATTTACTAAACTAAAAATAGTAAATATATCTATACAAAAAATTAGGGGTGTATCTACTTTTTTTCTTTTATACTAAATTTGATGTTCTTCGGTTTTTTGGTTAAAGATAGTGCTTCTAATTTATCCATTAAATCTCTCTTTACACCTAAACCTTCAATCCTTCCTTGTTCTTTTTCAAGTGCCCCCACAGAATCATAGGTAGTTCCTAAACCAGATTGTAGTAATAGAGGTGCTTTTCCTCCACACATTCCTTTTCCAGAAATATATATAGGTCTCATTATATATATTACTTACATTTTTTTTACATCTCGGTTAATGCTTTTTTATATTGTTGTAATTTGCGAACATTAATCGTTAAGCTATTTAATACACTTAATATCCTATTCATCGTTTTCTCTCTCTTTGTTCCAATTTCTTCTGTTCTTAAAGTATTTAATAAGGCGGCGTGTTCTGTTCCTAAATCTCTATACAATTGTTCTAACTGCTGGTCGTTCAAAGTATTATTATTCATTTATATAATTAAGATAGATAATTAATAATTCATTTGTGTTTTATCTCTAATTGTGAGTAAAATGGTAATCTCTGGATCTAAAATATTAAGGGCAACACCATCTTTATCTAAAAACTGGATACGGAGTTGGTTATAGTATCCATCGGCTAAATCATTATAGAGATACTCTGGTGGTTGGTAATCAATATAACCACCAATAGGGACATCTGGTGCGATACTATAAATCTTGGTTTGAGGATTAGCATAAGGATTGCTAATACCACTACAAGTGATTACTACATTTCTATTGGGTTGGACTTCTGGAATTAATCGTGGAGAGAAACCACTTGATTTTTGTGTTTGGTTGGTTGTTTGGGTGGTTGCTGGATATGTTCCAGATTGAAATCCAATAATGTCCTTAAAGTTATTGGTTGATTCAATTGTGATTTTGGTAGTTGCATTAGCAAGACCACCAGAGGAAAACGGCATACTTGCTGGGTTGGTAAATCCAGTTGGTAAAGCAGTTGGGACACTATACATATTAGCAACTACGCTGTAATCAGTTGGAGAGATTTTGAGTTCTAAATAATAAACATTTTGTCCTTTGGAATTGACTAAATAATGTGAATTGGCTATCATTTGACTTTGGAGGTAGAAATTAATATCACTAATTTCATAAAGACCATTAGGAATAGTAATTGTGTATTCCACATAAGAAGCACCTTGGGGAAATGAGTATTTAAAAACATTATTATTGAGAGGTGATGAATTGATATTCTCCCAAGAGTAATACATTTGAAGTTGGGCGACTGCTATTTGCTCGTTCTTGAAATTAACAGATGTGGGGAATTTATACTCTAATGTAGAATTCTTACCATCATTAACAATATTGTCTTTATTAAGGACTAATGTGTGAGAACCACTATTCGTATGAGATGAATGCGACATATTATATAATAAACAGATATTTTTTTTATTATATAAATTATTTAATCTTTATCACGAGGTTCAATTTCAGCGTCTTTCTTTACCTTCTCTAACATTTGTTTTTTGGCGTCGTGTAAAGCAAGGTGCATAGCGACCTCACTACCTCCTAAATAATGAGGTTTTTGTTGAGATTGTGTTTGAACTCCCAAGAAGCCCTTTGCGTCTTTATGACGATTCATTACTGGGTGGCGAAGCATTATATTATATATAGATATTTTTAATATCCCATACTAATTAGGATTTCTAAAATATCCAACGCTTCGGCACGAGGGATTTTCTTTTCCTTCATAAACTTCATTAATAGTTTCTTAAATTCCTTAACGAGTGGAACACTATCGTTTCCAGCGAGGATTTGACCTTTTAATACTAAAAATCGGTGTTCTATCTTATCTTCTACTTCTTTATCTGGTGTGGGTAGAGAGATTTTGTCGCTGATTCTTGCGGATTTACTAATCTTGTTGAGTAAGCGTTGTTCGTCTTTACTTGTCTTTTCTAAATCACTAAACTTGGGTGCTCCGCCCCCCATGATGTCCTTAATCACACTTGATAAATGAGATGATATTTTAGTAGTTGGTAATCCAGTTATGTTGATTCCATTACCATATCTCATCATCAAAATATTCTCATTTAGTTTTTTATTGTTTATCCATTTATCACCAAAACTTCCATATCCACGCTTTTTCATATCTAATTTCACAATTGGACGAACTTTGACTAAACCGCTTCCTTGAATGGTTGGATCAACAATAAGAGGTTTGGCTGTGCGGACTGAATTGGGTTGTTGGTAATACCACGCTTCATAAATACTATTCAACTCATCTTTGTTCGCTCGGTCAATAAGCGTTTTACCACGACTTAATGAACCGCTTACTCGTAGGTCTTGAAGCATCTTTACCTTTTCCTTCTTTTCCATTCGGTTAAATTCATAAGGTGTTGTGAGTGATGGTTCAATAGCGGTTGCAACTGGTGTGCCTTCAATTGCTGGTAAATTCTCATCTGGTATTCCACCCTTTTCCGCTTGTTCCCTAACTAAACTCATTACTGCTTCCCTTTCGGCGATGTCTTGTTGGGGAATATCAAAAATAGTCATAATCTCTCTTAATACAGCATCGGCTTCCATAAAATCACCACGGCGGAGTGCTTCACCCATTTCACGAGTGAGTTTCATTACAATATCATCGTTGGGGACATTTTCCACCATATCACTTACGAGTTCTTGGACTTGACGAGTTGAACCAAGTGCTCTTAATTGTGCGAGTTCTTCTCGTGTAGGGATTTGTAATTTCATTTGGTCTATGAGAGCAATTGCTCTTGAACGGCTATTACTTTCTGGTAGTTGTCTTACTTCTTCTTGGAGTTCCGCTAATCTTACTGGTTGGACGAGTTCTGTTAAAATGTTCTTATCAGTCAAAATGAAACGACTTGGGTCTGTGGTTTGGATTCCATATGAAACACCTAAACTTGCTTGTGCCTTACTCATCATATCTTTTAAATATGGAATAAAAATTGATGCTGGAATACCCACACGGAACTTGGGTTTGATGTCGGCAATCACTAAACCCATCGCATCATTTAAAAATTGGAGTTCGCCACTATCAAGACGATTCACGATATTCTGTGCCTCATCACCGCTGGTAATGAGTTTTAAATCGCTTAATACTCTTACCTTGATGAGTTCTTCATCTGCTCGTTTTTCTGTGGTTGTTCGTGTATCATCACGAGTTCTTACGACATCACCAGTTTCTTCTAAAAGGCGTTGGGCGTCTAAACTCTTTTGCTGGTTGGCGGCGTCAAGACGAAGTGAGTTGAGGTAGGTTTCTCTAAACTTACTCTGGTCGCTGGGTTTGTTTCCAGAAGGAATACTCATTATACTATATATGGATATAATTTTTATAGTATAATAATTGGTTTATTCAGTTATTTCTTCTTCTGTTTCTTGATTTGCTTTCCATACATCTTCAACTTCTTTTCTTTGAATCCTATATTGTTCTTCCCTAACCTTCTCTTCCTCTATGAGTGCGTCTTGCTCTTCCTTGTAAGCACCAGTATAAACTGGGACTTTGCTTGGGTCAAAATCTTCTGTGAATATTTCACGGACACATACTTCGTTGAAATCATCTTGCATCTTTGCGTTCCAATCACATTTGTCTTCTGGTAATTCTTTAATGTATTCATTTAGTTTTTCGTTGAATCGTTTTTGTTCCTTGGGTCTTAAACTCTTAAAAGCGGTGAGCGGATAGTAATCCATATGATCCATAATGATTACTCTTAATCTATCCACATTCTCAATCTCTTTGAAATCCTCCATACCGAACGGCATAATCTATATAATTAATTTAGATAAAAATTTCTATATTTTTTTCCTAAAAGTTAATAAATCTTGGGGGTGGAGGGTTGGGTGGAATTTGAGGGTGGAAGATGCTTTTTGAACCCCATATAAATTAGAATTATTAATATTATTTTTTTTTTCTGGATAAAAAAATAATTTTGAAAAATATTCCACGACGAATTCATAAAACTATCCTCCACACCCTCCAACCCTCCACCTCATAAATCCTACCTTATATATATCCTATTTCCTTATCTATTATGGTAATAAAGTAATAATAATAATAATAAAATGTAAAGTATGGTGGTGGAGGGTTGGGTGGAGGATAGGGTGGAGGGTTGGATTTATCCACCCACATTTATTAGATTCCCTAAATGTCTTATAGTTCTTTAAGTAGTTTATATAAACTATTTAAAAAAATCACTTAAAGTTGGAAGCTTTCAACAATTCATCTAATCCTTCTTTTCCTTCTTGGAAAATTAGATTATTATTTGCGTCATAATGGTAATAACCAACTTCACCATTTTCATCTTCTATGATATGAATAACTCTGCAATCCTCTCTATTACACATTTATATACTAAATACAGATTTATTAATCCCCCATTTTTATAAGGCATTCTCCTTTTGGTAATTCATCTTTCTCTTCCTCTTCATACTCCTCTTTGAGTTTGAAATGTTCTACTAAACCTTCAAAGTTGAATTCAGTAAAATTACATTTCTTACCCTTTCTCTTGGTGATGAGTTTATTAGAAGTAGCCCATAAAGATATTTTCTTCATTAGGGATAAAGCACTACATTCGTAATTGTGAATATGAAGTTTATTGCGGAACGCTTTGAATAAATCATAAATCTCACCAGAAGTATAACCATCTGTTTTGAACCAATAAGTTTGTTCCTCATAACTTTCATTTGTCGTCCCATCATCACTCTCATTATCACTATCACTATCATTATCGTATCCGTGTCTGTAAAATTCAGTAGCAAAATCCTTGATAAATAGTTGAATCATATCCTCGGTTTCTTCTTGAAGAATGGTTTGGTATTCAGTTTGAGGTGGTTTTTGTGCGATGAAATTTTCTACATCAATAGACAATAAGTATCTGTAAAATGATTTGATTACCTTATCATCTTTGATAAGAGCATTTATTTTTGAAAAGTATGGGAAATTTTCAATCAATTCATCACTACATCTAATAATCCATTCACGACGAGTTCCCTTCTTGGTATTGAAAGGGTTTTGATTATTGGTATTTCCCATAAAACGATGATATGAAACGATTTTGTAAGGTTTATCACCTTCACCCTTGATATTCATTTCTTCGTCAGTCATAATACCTTTGATTCTACCTTCGGCATCATTAGCATTTTTACGACCGAATTCATTTATCAATACGAATAAAGCATTCGCCATAAGTGAATTGAATTTACCCCATACATAGTTTTCTGGACTTGTGGTTTCAAAATATTTGTGTTCGCCAATCAACGCTTTAATGATTTTATTGAGTGTTCCTTTACCACACCCTTCACTTGAAATGAATATTGGGAAACGACCAGTTTTCTCTGCTGGGTATTGGATCATGTGAGCCAACCATTTAATAATATATTCGGCACAATCCTCATCATTATTACATAACACTTTGATATGGTTGAGTATGAAATCAACACCATCTTTGTCGTATTTAAACATATCATAATTGTCGTGGGGGAAGTTAAACCAAAGATTTACAAAACCTTCTGGTGTTTTGAGTGGGGGAGCATAAATACCATATCCCTTGTATTGTTTTTGGTCTGGATCATCAAGCCATCGTTTTATGAATGATTTTGGACGACTATAATCAATTACCCATTCCTTCTTTACCTTTTTCAAGTAAAAACCATAATGTAGATGTGAATAAGTTGATTTCAATTGTGTTGATGATTTAGACATAGGTGGTTCATCTTTACCTCTCATAACAAAATATAAATCCTCATTTTCTATACGACAACATTTATCTTCCCATTCCATTTTCTTTTCTTGATACATATTCTCGTCTTTCTCTGTTTGTATTTCTTCGGCAGATTGTTCTTTTTCCATTTCGTCCTCATCTTCATCAACATCAACTATATCCTCACGCTTTTCAATCATATCATCATAAATATTTTCTGGTAAGTATTTCTTGATTTTGTAAGTAATGGGAAAACCACCCATTCTATTTCTCACATATTTATTGAGTTCATCAACATCGTAGTCGGTGAGCGACCTTGTAGGAGGAAAACAAAGTCCGTCCATTTCAAGAGAAACAATATTGTCTTTCAAGATGTTTTCTTTTTTGAGATATTTGTAAGCGTGAAATAGAGCATCGTTTTCTACAATTTGCATAAAGTAAGAAACAACACAATTTTCCTTTTCCCAATCTTCCTTTTGTCTATATTTTTCATCTCTCATCAATATTGCCTTGATGTGTGGATTGTAATAAAATATTTTATCTTTCAATAAATTACAATCCTTCTTAAATGATTTCATAGTCGCCAACATAGTTGTCGTCTTTAATTTAAGTGGTTCATAACCATTTGCGATGTCTTTTTCGCAAGGGTCAGTAAGTCCATCAACCCATAATTTATAACCACCACCATAGATAGTAAGATTGAAAAACCATTTCAATCGGTCTTTGTTTTTACTACCATTTTTTTCATCTGTAATATCAATACCATAATGCTCCGCCATTTCTGCTAAAACATCATCGGTGTTATTCACATAATAGTCAATAGCAGAGAATTTTGTGCCGTTTAAATCACCAAGACCAAGAGCGATGGTAGGGTGTCCTCTATGTTGGTCTAAATCCACCATATTCACATGACTAAATAATGTGTGTTTGATTTTCTTGGGAAGTTTGGTGAATGTGTCTCCATAAAATCGTCCCAATCCGTTTGCTTGATGGTATTTAATTTCATTCATATTTTTCTTAACACGCTTTCGTAAATTACACAATTCGGTAATGGTAGGTTTTATTGGCTCACCAGTTTTTTTATGTGGTTTAGTCCATTCTTCCTCTTTAAACTGAATAATAAGGTCAGCTAATTTAGCATCAATCATTTCCACAAGTGGTTTCTTAAACTCTCCGTAATTTGGGAGTTTGTCTGTTTCAATAGTCCAGCCCTTCAAGAATTTCATTTATATATCTATATGAGATTTTATTTTTAAATAATTATCTCAATTAATCTTTAAATAATACTATTCCTAAATATTCATTCAATTTTTTAATAAATAATATCACTATATATTAATATATGCCTACTTGGAAACAGAAATTTAATGTCGCATTAGGGTTTGATAAAGACGAACCCCATTCAAAAGAAGAACTTTCTAAAATAACTGGAATACCTAAAAGATATTTAGATGAGATTTACGACCGAGGCGTCGGTGCTTGGAAAACCAATATTGAAAGTGTCCGTCTAAAAGATACATTCAAGAAAGACGCTAAAATAAAGAGACGGAGCAAGAAACTTCCAAAAGAAATGTGGGCGATGGCTCGTGTTTATGGATTCCTTGGTGGAAATCCTAAACAAGTGGGAGTAGGGAAACCAGACCACGATGTTTTAGTGGATATAGTAGAACATCTAAAAAAATAATCATTTGTAATTTGTGATGATGAGTTCATCACGAATACCACCTCCCATTTGTCTTTTACTTGTGTGGGAACGACCTTTCACTTTGATATTGATAATGTTAAATAGTTTGAATATATCACGAATCTCTCCACTATCATTTAAAGTAAGCATAAATTTACCTTTGATATTGCATAATATATCATTCATTTCATCATAATTGATAGAATGACTTGTATATAACCCATCACTCTTCTCATACGGAGGGTCAAGAAAAAAGAAAGTATCTTCACTATCATACTTGTTTATGACTTCTTTATAATCCTTGTTTAATATGGTGGTGTCTTGTAATCTCGTCTTGTAATTATTTACTTTACCTATTCTGTTGAACTGGGGATATTGTTTATAAATCTTTCCACCTTTTGCTGAAAAGGAATTACACGATTGATATAAGTATGAAAGCAATTTGTTCTGTGGTTTTGTGTGTTTTTTATCAACGAACTTTTGAATTTTATCTACTAAAACTTGATTCCTATATCTCCTATATAAGTGGCTATTTTCTCTCTCTTTCTCATACTCATCTTCGGTAAATGGGAAATCGTATTTATTAATATCAACAACGGCACACTTCAATAGTATCCAAGCATCAATTAACTCCTTGTCTTTATCATTTATAATTTCTTTTTCTGGTGGAGGTAAAGAGAGAAATACCGAACCACCACCTACGAAAGGTTCAACATAAGTTTTATAATCTTGTGGGACAAGATCACCAATAACCCCTAATGTTTTGTTCTTTGCTCCCATACGACAAAAAAAGGGTTTTAATGGTTTGAAATTATCATTATACATTACTATATAATGATAATATATATTTATATTAATTATTGAATTTACATTTCCTTACCTAAATCCGTAGGGATTACAATACCAGCACCATCTTTGGAAATATCATTTGGGTCAATCCCTACATCAATTGGTTTGCGTAAAGAAGGATTTTCACTTTGGAAAAACATTTTGAGTATATACTCGTTTTTCTTAAAGTCGCAAGATGTATTTAAATCGTCAAAGTGTTCTAAAAAGTTTTCACTATCTATATAAATGAAACCAGCCCTACCCTTGAAAGCATTTATATAGTGAGCCCAAGCACAACACGCCCAACCACAATAATCCGCCATTAGTGATTGAATGTCTTTGGTATTGTATGGAACATATTGACCTACGAATTCATTTACATCTTTGGGAGGAGGCATACCGAATGAATCAAAATACATCGGTTCAATCTTTCCATTTTTGGTTTTATTTACTTGTAGTGCAGTCCAGTGCGTTCCTTCATTTCGCTCTCCGCCTTCGTCCAACATATCATCAAGATTAATTATATAAGTTCGGTTATACTTTAATGGCTTGTCGTGTAGTTGGTCTTTGAAACATATTCGTTCAAGGGGGACTTTCATTTTCCCACATAGTTCGTCAAGTTGTCTATCAGTAAGCATTATATAATTAACAGAGATATTATATTATCCAATATTAAATTAATTCAACTTACCATAATAATTTATCGGCGTAATAACCAGCACTACCTTTAATGTGTCTATCTCTATCGTGGCGTTTCTTATATCTTTCTCTAAATGAATCTGCTTTCTGTTTCCCTAATTCCTTAATGTAATTAGGATAGTCCATATAATAAGTTCCATCTTTCCTAACACCACCAACTGAAACGATTAGATCACCTTGCTTATCAAAGACATCTATTTTCTTATTTTCTTTTTTAGATGGTTTCACAACAACCCCTAAATCCTTTGCTCGTTGTTTTGTATAAGGAGTAATCTTATATTTTCCACTTGTGGATTTGTCTGCGTTTAAACCTCTTCCATATACATATATATACATATCTAATATATATATGGATAATAAATTTATGCTTCAACTGATTCTTCTGCTGGTTCTTCTACTGGTGCTGGTGTTTCTACTGGTGCTGGTTCTTCTACTACTGGTGCTTCAAGTTTAACACTATGTCGTGGAGCGTGAATGATTGTTGATGCGTGTTCTTTAATGATGGAGAAAATAACATCATCATCGTCCGTCCAAGAATCGTATAAATCACCATCTATAATCACTCTACGGCTAATCACTCGCCCATCTCCAATAAAGGAAATTTCAATAGAGGCAGATGCTTTTTGAATATCTACCTCAACTCGTTCAACCATTACAGCAGTATAAACATGGGTTTCTGTGATAGTAATACTTTCGTCAAGATTTCGTGCTTCACTCATTATATATTATGAGTAGATATTTTTTTTTCTAAATAACTGAATAAATTAGGCATCGTGGAGAACTTCTCTTGTAGAAGTATTACAACGGACTTGTTTCAATCCAGTTAAATCACTTACACCTCTCATCGTTTTTATGTAAAATCTGTTGGTGTTTTCAGCGTTGAATGTTGTGCTTGAAGAATTGTTAAAGACAATTGTATTTGCTGGTTGAGATGAATTAGCGGCATAATGACCGACCGCCACAGCATAATTGCCTTGACTTGTTTGAGCGGCATAAGCACCTATACTGGTATTGTTAGTTCCTTTACTAACTTCACCAGATAAGTAGCCAACTGCCGTGCCGTGTTCGCCGCTTCCAGTCCTCATAGCACCTCTACCAATAGCAACCCCCTCACGAGCCATATTATTTTTTCCAGATTTATAACCGACACTCGTGCATCGTGATCCAATTGCTGAATCAGTATCATCAGTAATACCTTGTGATTCACTTCCAATCGCCATTTGACGACCACCCATTCCTCCACCACTCCCAGTAAAGCCACCTCCGCTCGTAGAGCCGATTGCGATGGGTGGGAAACCACTACCATCGCTCCCCTCTTTCATAGCATCAGCACCAATAGCGATTGAGTTTGACGACAAAGAACTATTTAAACCTACATCATTCCCAATTGCGACTACTTTATCTGGTGTCGTATTTGTTTTAAGGGCTCTATAACCGATTGCTACACTACGACTACCACTTGCCCCAGTAGAGTTGTATGCACTTTCAAAACCAATACTTATCATTTCATTATTTAATCCATTATATCCAGCAGAATCACCGATTGCTATGGATTCTGTTTCTTGTTCTCCACCACCAGAAGCGTTGTTGCCGATGGCGATAGCTTGTGTTTCAGCTCCGTTTCGTTGGGCTCTTCTCCCAATACCGACACATTTATTACTTTGAACGCCAAGAGAAGCTACACCTAAACCGATTGCGACGGAATCTGTTTCTTGATACGAAGTAGAACCACTACCAATAGCAGAACCAGAACCAATTGCTACACTCCGTGCCCCTTGTGATATTTTACCAGCTTCTTTACCTATTGCTACACTCGTAGCACCTTGTGTATCCTTGGCTGCGTCGTGTCCTATTGCTACTGATCCGTCCCCTTGACTGGAATTACCAGCAGAATCACCAATCGCCACAGCATCAGTTCCAGTCCCACTATTTACACCGATGGAAACTGGGGTTTGTTGGAAATTGGTAAATTGAGTAAAATTATCACCTACTCTTGCGTATCGTCCATCAGCAATTGTAGTTGTTAAAATGTCTGTATTTTCATCTTTATAATCATTTGCGTTGAAACCAATATTACCTTCGCCAAGCGGAGGATTGTATGGAACTCCTTTATCAGTCATTATATATAATATAACCATATATAATAATTTTTATTCATTCTTAATTACCTAAATAAATTTATTTATACTCTTTCAACAATCTCACCAGTAGAAGGGTTATACCAAAGAAAACCTTGTGAAGAACCGCTTACCGACCTTAAAGGTGCAACATAAACCCTATTAGTTCCAGCAGATGCGAGTGTTGAACCAGTAGCGTTTATCATTAGAACTCCGCCGTGATTCACATCACAATTAGCTCCAATTGCTATTGAGTAATTAGCACTTTCTACGGAGCAATTTTTACCAATCGCCACAGCACCAGTAGAGTTATTCGTTGAGCTCTCTTCCCCTATACAGACGGAACTATTACCGAGATTTGTTCTTCCAGCTTTATAACCGATTGCCGTAGCACGAGAACCAGCGTTTCGTTCTCCGCTGTAAGCACCAATACATGTGGTTTCACCGACTACTGATGCTTGTCCGTAATTTAGTTCCGCCATAGACCTATATCCAATTGCGGTAGAACCAAAACCCATTATTGTCCCAAGTGTAGTATCACCACCACCAGTTTTGTTTCCAATAGCAACCACATCACTTCCACTCCCTCTTTTTAGGGCAGATTCTCCAATCGCCACTACACGAGCTCCAGTTGTTTCACCAAGACCATTAGCTCGTAGAGCATCTGTCCCAATCGCCACACTTTCAGCGGAAAGTTGGTCTTTTCCAGCATTTGTTCCAATTGAAATAGCACGATTGGCGATATTATTTTTTCCAGATTCTTTACCAATACTTATTGAGTAAATAGAACCATTTGTTAGGGCTGCGTCGTTGCCTATACTAATGGCGTAATCTGCTAAATCTGTTTGGGGTGTGGTGTAATATCCTAATGAAACAGCGAATTCGCCCATATCACTATTTCCAGAATTTGTCCCAATCGCCACCGACCTTTGACCCATATTTGTTTCACCAGCACCGAAACCAATTGCGATTGCGTCTGTTGCTTGTGAATCACGCCCAGCATTTAAACCAATTGCGATTGCTTCGGCATCTTGTCCGTCATTACCAGCATTTCGTCCAATACATATGGCTTCTGCTCCGTCGTGATCCACACCAGCGTTTTCACCGATGGCGATTGAATCTATTTGAGCGTGGTCGCTTCCAGCATTAGAACCAATAGCAACTGACGAAGCACCTTGTGAATCATTACCAGCATTTTTACCAATAGCAACTGGTTCTTGGTTAGTATCAATTGAAGAAATTTCTTCAACAGCAGAGACCTTTTTTAAATACCTATTATCACCTTCTAAAATTGTTAAAGTAGCGTCGTTGGCTTGTTTGTAATCATCAGTATTGAAATTAATATTACCAGATCCAATAGTAGAACCTAATGGGGCATTATAAGCAACTCCTTTATCAGTCATTATATATAATATAACTACATATAATAATTTTCTTAATTATCTTAAATTTCATATTTTTATGTATCATCATAAACCATTTCCTTTGTCGTGGGGTCATAATAAATCTGTTTCCAATCAGTCCAATCAGTTCCACCTCGTTCTCTTATTGGTTCAATAAAACATCTATCATCACCATTACCAGCGGTATTATTATTTACACCACATAACACAATATTTCTATCATAGTGAGTTGTAGCTCCACCACCAGCGACTTCACCGATGTAAATAGAATTATCGGCAGAACCACTACTTGCTCGTCCAGCAGACCACCCCAGAGAAATTTGATTTGTGAAACTTTTATTACTATCTGGGTGTAATCCAATTTTGATTGAACCAGATTTAGCCCCATCTCTACTGGCGATCTCTCCAATCGCCACTGCACCAGTTTCTATAAGCTCACCACCGATTGTGGCGTTTCCTTCCGCCGCTTGATTTCCCAAAGCAACGATGCCGTCGCCACTTATATAACGACCAGTTTGATAAGACCCAATCAACACATTATCTTTTATATCCGCTGGTAATCCAGTATCATATAGTAAATCACGCCCCACATTTAACCCAATACAGATATTATTTGAAGCATTAGCGTTTGCTGAACCAGAAGCACCAGAAGCGGCGAGTGATCCAATTGTAATGTTGCCTTCTCCCAATTTGCCTCCGTTTGAAGCGGTTTGAGCCCCAATCGCAATATTGTTATTTGTGGTTGTATCCGCACCCAAGTCGTAGTTTTGAAAACCAATAAAAATGTTGTCGTCTCCACTTACTAATCTACGACTACTATCTCCCATAGAAATATTGCGATTACCAGAGCAACCGCCGTTTCTTTGAACTGAACCAATCAAAATATTATCGTCGCCAAGTGAAGTGGAAGCAGAAGTTCCTCCCACGACATCGTCGCCAATCAAAATATTACCAGTAGCGGTTGATACAATTGGACGAGTAGCATTTAACGCTCCAATACAGATATTTTTCTCTTTTAACATAGCTCCGCTTTGAGAACCGATGATAATGTTTTCATTACCTACATTTTGTATATTTTGAGAGATCCATTTAAGTTGATGACCTATTGCGATGGTTCTACTTGGTAAAGCGAGGGAAGCACTACCGCTGAACCCCTCAATTTGATTACCAATATAAATATTATCATCTCCAATTGATGATTTGACCCCACCAATTGTAAATCCAATCAAAATATTATCACACCCAGCCGAAGTAGCATCTTCCAATAAATCCTTACCAATAAACATATTACCGCAATTCAAGTTATTTAAAACATCACTACTAATTAAATTAGGTAAATCACCAATTTTGATGATAGACAACTCTGTTAAATCCACATCATCGCCAATAAATAAGTATCCGTTGGGTAAATCGCCCTCCCTTATGGAGAGTTTATTATCGTTTGGAATTTTGTAGTCCAACGAATTAAATGCCTTATCATTTGAAGTAGTATCAAAACCGAAAGGTTGATTGTAAGCAATACCAGAATCAGTCATTATATATAGTATATATAAATATTTTAATTGTTAATAATTAAATCTAATATTAATGTATATGTTTGGCGAACAAAAAAGACAAGACGAATGGTTTGATGATGTTGAACTTCTTTTGGAAGACATACGAAAGAACAGCATAATCCTTGAACGATTACACAAAAAAAGTTATTTTCACTATAAAAGTAAGTTGAAATATTTTAGGATTCCCAGTATTATCCTAAATGGTATGAACTCCGTATTGGCGTTGTCTCTTGCCGATTATGTAGGACAAGCAACCGCTTCAACTACTAATTGTTGTATTTCTCT
>Ga0181409_1000144_pt1 | contig 26492 bp, 33 predicted proteins | sample 32SPOviralmetaG_FD_130138 | JGI IMG/M metagenome (GOLD analysis project Ga0181409, IMG submission 130138) | Marine viral communities from the oligotrophic San Pedro Time Series (SPOT) site, San Pedro Channel, CA, USA - 32 SPOT_SRF_2012-05-30 | ecosystem: Environmental > Aquatic > Marine > Strait... | reverse complement strand
GGCTATTGAATACCTAATTATGAAGGACTGCCCACAGCATGTGTGGCAGAACTGGGACACTGGCAATAAACCTAAGATGGTTATCTGCCGTAAAGAACAGTTACCAAGCACAAGAGAGTGGCGTAACGCTTGGAAGATAACTGAAGAATTAACAGTCACTGATTTAGCAGCCTAAAAGGGAGTAACCTAATGGCAACAACATACATCGTAGACAAGGACGGGAATCAGATTGATGCTTCTACAGCTACCGTTCCATCAGACCGTCACTTCCGTGGTGCGTGGTCATTAAGCGGCTCAGTCATATCAGAAGATATGGATGCAGCTAAAGCAATCTTCAAGGATAAGGTTCGTGAAGTTCGTGGACCATTGCTTGCAGAAAAAGACGTAGAACTAATGAAGGCACTAGAGGCTGGCACTAGCACAACTGCTATTGCTACTGCTAAAGATGCTCTTCGTGATGCACCAGCGGCATCCGCTATCAATGCGGCATCCGACATTGCGGCACTCAAGGCAGCTTGGGATACGTCTGTACTAGGTGATAGCCCTTACGCATAAGCGTAGGGGTCATCCCGTTATTGGAGATATATAGATGGCGTTGACTAAAGTACAAGCGGATGGTGTAAACTTAGGTGATGACTTTGCATTCACTGGTGATGTGACTGGCGTGGGCGGAACAACCCCTGCGTTTTGTGCAACAAACAGCGCACAACAAACAGCTAATTCAGGAGTGTCTACTAAAGTTCAGTTTGATACTGAGGTTTTCGACTCAGACGGAAAGTATGACACTTCAGCTTATCGTTTTACTCCTACAGTAGCTGGTAAGTATTTTATAACGGCGCAGTTAGCTAATAATAATTTATACAACCAAGCCCAGTTGCAAATTCTGATACTCAAAAATGGTTCTTCCGTAATGAACGGCGAAGTAAATGGTAATAACTCCACTTCAAACAGAAACTACACAGTCAACACATCTATAGTGCTTGATTTAGATACAGATGATTATGTTGAAATATATGGCAAACAGTCTTTAGGAAACGGTGTGCCTATTACTGAAGGCACTCGTTGTTACTTTATAGGATATAAAATAGCATGACGTATCAAAGAGCGATTCACGAATTATATAATAATGTTCACACATGCATTGGCGATGAACCTAATGTTGTGGCCTATGATATTAACGGCAATGTTGTTTCCTACGATGCTTCGGCTGTAGCCACAAAGAAAACAGAATTGAATAATGCAGACAATTTATATTGGTTGCGAGTTGAGCGTGATGCAAAGCTGGCTGAAACAGACCACTTAGCATTGTCAGACCAAACACTAACGTCAGATATGACTACCTATCGCCAAGCCCTACGAGACATCACGGACAGTGCCACATCACTAGACGATGTGACTTGGCCTACGAAACCATAAGGAAGAACGATGCCATACATAGGTAAATCCCCACAAAACGGTGTTCGTAACCGCTTCGTATATCAGGCTACCTCTGGGCAGACTAGCTTCAGTGGCAGTGATGTTGACAGCAAGGTACTAACATATCAAGACAGTCTGTACATGGACGTATTTCAGAACGGTGTCTTACTTAAACCCGGCACGGACTATACCGCAACTACAGGTACAACAGTCGTGCTGGTAACAGGTGCCTCACTTAACGATGTGGTTGAGATGGTGGCATATGATGTATTCAGCGTTGCCAACAGCTACACGCAATCAGAGAGTGACACACGCTACCCGTTCAAGGGCAACAACAGTATCATCCGTTTGAATGGGCAGACCATTACAGCAGACATTACGATTGATGCTGACGAGAACGGTGTGTCAGGTGGGCCTATCACACAGGACAATGCGACTGTCACTGTTAATGGATATTGGAGTATCGTATGACCAGCGTATTGAATGTAGATAGCATTGCGGCAAAGGATGGTACGTCACCTGTTGCGTTGACAAAGCAGAGTGCAAATAAATATTTTGTAAAATATGATGCTATAAACAATGCGGTTGATGGAAGCCTAAACAGTAGTTCTGTAACGGACAACACGACAGGTGTTCAAACATACAACTACACCAGTAACTTCACTGGTTCAGATTATGCTTCCACTGTTACTAATGTTTCTCGTAGTAGTGGAAATGATACAGCTTATTTATCTGCCTACAATGGCGGCTCTGATAACGACATGATTGCGGCTGAGTATACTTCAGCATTAATTGTTTATAGAACAAAAAATGTAAACGGTACTCAGGGCATAGACATGGACCCTATGTCTGTAATTAATGTGGGAGACCTAGCATAATGGCAAGCGTACTTAAAGTAGATGCACTGCAAGGTGTAACAGCGGCTGGTTCCATACTGGTCACTGGTGAAGGTAACTCGACTACGACTAACCTGCAGCAAGGGCTGGCGAAGGTATGGTTAAATTATATACAGCAAACTCCTGCTGTTAGAGACAGTTTTAACGTAAGCGGCGTTACCGACACTGCAACAGGAAAGTATGCACCAGCCTATACAAACAGTATGAATAGTGCATTGTATTCTGCAACCTGCAACTCTATTGGATATCATAATCACATAGAGAATGCTAGTGGCGCAAGCAGTGAGGCATCAATGACATCAGGCGACTGTGATATACAGGGTAATGACAGCGGTAATACTACAGCAGATTCTGCATTAACTTGTTTTGTAGCACATGGAGACCTAGCATAATGGCAAGCGAACTTAGAGTAAACACCCTGAAGGATGCCGCTGGGAACAACAGCATTGCTACTAGCTTTGTGGCGGGTGGTAGTGCGAAGGCTTGGGGTCTTTTTAATGGTACAGGCACAATAGCAATAAGAGACTCATTCAACGTCTCTGGCATAACAGATTTAGCTACGGGAAAGATGACTGTAACTATTGCAAGTGACATGGGGTCAGCAAACTACACAACTGCTTTACGTTCTGACTTAGATGATTCCGCTGGTGCTTCTCGCACATACAATCCAGAAGTTTATACACGAGCCGCTGGGTCATTTAACTTTGTTACTTATTCTAATAGTGCAGAGGAAGACCATGCCTACGATGAAGTGGCAGTACAAGGAGACCTAGCATAATGAGTAAAGCAGCACAACTAGCCGCACTGATTGGTTCAGGTCAGGCGCAGGGTGATAAGAACCTGATTATTAATGGTGCCATGACTGTTGACCAGAGAAACCAAACGACTACTGCAACCGGTTACACTGTAGACAGATTTCATGTTGCAAATGTTAATTTTGACGAATTGGTTATAGCTGTAACACAAGACACAGATAACCCTTCTGGCAATGGCTTTGCAAATTCTTTAAAACTTGCAGTTACAACAGCGGAAAGCGCAATTGCAGCAGATGAACTGCTATACTATAACACTAGGCTCGAAGGTCAAAACCTTCAACAGTTATGTTATGGTACATCATCTGCAAAAAGCCTTACTTTATCTTTTTGGGTTAAATCACCTTTAGCTGGAAAACACGCAGTAAATTTTTATCAGACAACACCTGCCCGTTCTAATTTACAGAGTTATACAGTTTCATCTGCAAATACATGGGAATACAAGACGATTACCATTGATGGAGATGCATCAGGTAATATAGCAAATGATAACAGTGTTGAATTATATGTATATTGGCCTTTAGCTGGCGGGTCAGATTATCACGGCACTCCCCACACTGGTTGGGGTGCTTATAGCGCAACAGACGATTTTATGTTTAGTGACCAAGTCAACCTTGCTGGACAAACAGGTAACTTTTTTATCACGGGCATCCAGCTTGAGATAGGCGATGTAGCCACGCCGTTTGAACACGAAAGTTTTGCAGAGACTTTGCAAAAGTGTCAGCGGTACTTTCAAAGATATGTTTCGGGCGCAAATTACACGGCTTTTGGTGTTGCTCAAATGGGCAGTTCAACTAATTTTAAGTGCGCTGTTGAGATGGTAACAACAATGAGAGCATCTAGCACGTTCAGCGCATCTAATACTGGCATAAATCACGGCCCACAACGTGCTGTAACCAGTTTTAATACAAGTTACATAGGCAAGGAAAGGGCTTGGATTGACGGAACTTGTGCCGCTACAGGTTTGTCTGCACAGCAATCGGCCGTTTGGAACGCTAACAATAATTCGGCGGCGTATATTCAGTTTGATGCGGAGTTATAAAAATGTATGAAAACTTAAAATATGGCGCAGACCCAGATGGCAATAATGTTTGTGTGATAGCTGATATAAATGATGTCACTAACTGTATTATACCTATTGACCCCGATAACTCAGACTACGCAGAAATCATGCGTCAGGTAGCCGCTGGCGAACTAACCATTGCAGATGCCGACTGATGAAATTTACACAGGAGCAGATGCTTGAGCCAGCATTGAAGGTAGCTATGGAATTAGATGCACACGAAAAAGAATGCGCTATGTTCCGTGACTTGGTTCATGGTAAGCTGGACAGTTTAGATAAGAGAATGTGGCGACTAGAGGCCATGATAATGTGTAGCACACTTGCTATGGTAGCTATGGTAGTTACAGTATTTATGGGAATGAAGTAATATGATGCAGTTCAAAGCGTTTAAACCACAGGCAATGCAGAAGATTGCAGGGGCAATGGGCTACACTGGTGACATGAACCAGTTCCAGAACTACATTGAACAAGACCCAATGCGTCAACAGCAGATGCAGAAATACAACAATGCCGCAATGCAGATGGCACGTGGTGGTGTAGTTAAGAAGATGGCTGAAGGTGGTGATGCAAGTACACCTGCCGATGTTACAAATATTGGGGACTCAACAACGCAGCGTATGTATAGTCCTGCTTTGCCAGTAGGAGGCGTAACACAAGCAGCTATGACACCTGTAGATGTTAGTACAGAATTACAGCAAGGTACAGGAGAACTAACAGGTTCTGTTGCTGTACCTACTGCTATGGCTACAACGTCACAATCAACTCCGCAAGCAAACACACAAGCAAATGTAATGGAAGCTACTGCTGCTGCTCCTGCTGTAGATGCAGCTATGGCGGCTACACAAGCGGCACAGGGTACTGTAGACCCACGTTCTGAAGTAGCTGCCGCACAACAAACAGCCACTAGTGTAGGAGATTTAACTGCTGCACAGGGTAACGCTACTCTTATTGATAATCCTGTACAGCGTAGCATACAAGATGGTGAATTAGTTACTGGTGTTGCGGATGCACAGACTGCTGCTACGTTCAATGAACAAATACAAGCGGCAGAAGCTACACCTTCAACACAAGCTACAGTGCAAGGTCAACTTGCTGAATTAACTAATACTTTTGATGCTGCCAATCCCCCTGCATGGGCCGCTGGTGCAATGCGTAGTGCAACACAAGCAATGGCGGCGCGGGGTTTAGGTGCAAGCAGTCTTGCTGGTCAGGCTATAGTACAAGCTACTATGGAATCTGCATTACCTATAGCACAGGCAGATGCCCAAATAGTAGCACAGTTTGAAGCTCAAAATTTATCTAATAGACAACAACGTGCTATGCTTGCTGCACAACAAAGAGCGCAGTTTATGGGCATGGAGTTTGACCAAGAGTTTCAATCTCGTGTACAAAACTCTGCACGTATTGGTGACATAGCTAACATGAACTTTACTGCTGAACAGCAAGTACAGCTAGAGAACTCTCGTGCTGTAAATACTATGAACCTAAACAACTTGTCTAACTCACAAGCAATGGTCATGGCAGAGGCTAGTGCATTAGCACAGATGGATGCACAGAACTTAAATAATCGTCAACAAACTGCTGTACAAAACGCACAAAACTTTATGCAGATGGATATGGCTAATTTATCTAATCAGCAACAAACTGATTTATTTAAAGCGCAGTCTCGCATCCAATCTCTGTTTACAGACCAAGCTGCTGCTAACGCTGCTTCTCAATTTAATGCTAACAGTCAAAATCAAGTTGACCAGTTCTTTGCTAACCTTGGGCAACAGACTTCACAGTTTAATGCTACACAGTCTAATGCACAAGCACAGTTCAATGCGGGGCAATCTAACACAGTTAATAGATTTAATGCAGAATTAAACAATCAACGTGACCAGTTCAATGCACAGAACCAGTTGGTTATTTCACAAAGTAACGCACAGTGGCGTAGGCAGATTGCTACAGCAGATACTGCTGCAGTTAATCGTGCTAATGAACTTAATGCTAGTGCTATTCTTGATATAAGTAAGGAAGCATATTCTAATTTGTGGAATTACTATTCTGATGTTATGGAATGGGCATGGACTTCTGGTGAAAATGATAAAGACCGCATTACACAAATGGCTTTGGGTGAGTTATCCGCTAAGAACAGCAATGCAATGTCTAAGTTAAGACTAGATGCTGAAGAAAGTGGTGCTATTGGTGGATTTTTTGCTAGTGTACTAACTAGTCAAGCGGGTAGTATTGCAAGTAAAGTATTAGGATTCGGATAGGATTAAACTATGAGTAATGAACGTCAACCTGCAATGCTTACTACACGTAATTTACGTAGTCAGGTATCTGAGTATCAAAAAAGTAAAGCGCGAGTTAAACCACAGGTAAGAACAGGTTTACTTTCTTCTAATAATATGTTACAATCACGTAAAGATAATACTGAAAAAACTATGACTGAAGCAGAAAAAGTATTGACTGCTATGGCTGCTATTCGTGAAGGCATGATGCAAGAAGACGAGGCATAAAAATGGCATTTAGAGAAACATCTAATTTTGATGCACCTATACCCGGACAGTCTTTAACTGTAGAACTGGGGTCTAGGCCGTGGCAAACTCCACCAGAAATGTCTACATTTGAAGAAGGTTTAGACTTTTATATATCTCGTATTGTTGACCCTAAGATGGCAGCTCAACTTTTAGATATTATAGAAACAGGTGTTCCTTTAACGGCTATTGCAGAGACGTTAACTCTTGGTGGTGCTATGCAAGGTTTACATAGTATTGACGTAGGAATATTAGTTAATCCTGTTTTAGTAGAATTAATGGAAGGTCTTGCTAAAAATGCAGATGTAAAATACGTAATTGGTGACACTGACGGTGAAGAACTTCCTGATGAAGGTATATTAGCTAAAGCTATGGCAAGTCTTTCAGAAATTGATGTAGAAGAAGTAAAAGAAGAAATGCTAGACATGAAAAATATAGTAGCAGAAGAAGAAAAGCCTAAAGGTTTAATGACACGTAAGGGAGCAATGTAATATGGCATTTAGATTACAATCTTTCATTGCAGAAGCTGCTAGAGTTGGTACAAAAAAAATTAATGCATTTGATGAAGGTCTTGCAGAAGAGCTTAAAAACACTGCTTCTAATTTAGCTAAAGAAGCAAAAGAGGTACGTAAGGAACGCATGACTGCTGTACGTGATTATCGTAGTAAAGCACGTGACTTGCGTGATACGTATGGTCTAAACGATGGTCAAATTCAAACAGTACTACAAAACGGTGTTGAAGGATACCAGTCAATAGTAGATAGTGTTAGGTCTGGTGCTGTTTCAGCTAAGATTAATAACACAGAGTTTATGCCTCGTGCTTTTGTGCAGGATACTTTGTTTACACCTAACGCACAAACAGGTGCTAAGACTGATTACATGAGTATTGATGACCAAGCTGCTGCTTATGGTAGTAATGTTGCACCCAATACTCTTGACCTTGAAGGTACTTCTAAAGCTGTTGCTGCAAGTACACGTAGGGGCATATTTGGCATAGATGCTGCTGCTGTTAAATCTGCTTTGGGTGATGTAGGTGCAGACTTAACATATAGTGGTCCCGGTTTTGGTCCTAGTCAGTATCAGTATAATCCACCATCTTTGTCTGCTGAAGATGCTCAAGCTGTTCAGTTAGCAGAGTCTCAAAGAAAATCAGTAGAGGCTGCTACAGATTTATCTGGAAAAAGGGGGAACCTTATAGATGCACAAGCAGCAGATATTCCTATATCCGCTAGGGTAAGGGAAGACCGGTTAAAAATAGAACAAGATGCAAACGCTAGGTTAGAAGGAATGGTTGGGTTAGAGAAAACTAAGATTACTGCACAAATAGCTGCTATTCGTGAAGGTATAAATGAAGGTAGGCTTAATAGAGATGTACTAACTGAAAAATTAAAAATCTTACAAGAAACAGGTATGGATTCAGCAACTCTTGGTAATGATTTAATAGCTGCTCAAATACGAGAAGCAGGTAAAGTTAAGGATGTTGAAGAACTTGTTTACAGTACTGTAGGTCTAAGAGATACAGAACAAGCCAAGTTACTTGATATGCGTAATAGTGGCGATTTTACCCCCGAAGCAGTGCTTGCACAAGAAGCTATTGTTTCTGGTTATGATGCTATGGTCGTAAAAAATATTAAGTTATTAGGCAACTCTGTATCTGATGATATATTTAGTAAGATAAACCTAGACACTACCTTTGAAAAGAAGTTAAAGAGTTCTGCTTTAGCAGCAAATATAGGTATGGAATTTAGTGGTTTAGATGATGCTATAGCAAACATTTCTAAAGGTAAATTACCACAGTATCTCACTTCCTTTTATACTGTGAATGACAATATGTCACAGTCTTTTGGTTCTTATACACAAGGTCAGAATTTTATAAAGGGCAAAATGGTTGACTTTAATAATGCTGTGCAGAACTATGCAGATACAGCAAAATTTGGAGAAGCCGATGGACCAAAAGATTTGGGAACATTGGATATGTCAGGTATTCCTAATGGCGTACGTCCAAATAAAACAGATATAGATTCTTGGAATCTTATGACTAATAAATTTAATACAGCCAAAGAAACTGCTAATATTGGGGATATTATAAGAGTACCATTAGCTAGTGGTAAAGAAAGAGTTTACCTATTTGGTTCTAATCGTGAATGGCTAGGATATTAAAGTATGGCTATCCCTAATCTGTTATTGGATGAAGAGGATGATAACAAGGTAAGTGAAGTAGTTACATCTTCTATTCCTAATCTGCTGCTGGATGATGATGATAACTTAGACACTGATGAAGTAGCTACACCTTCCTATATTCCTAATCTTTTATTAGATGATGACGATGATATAACAGTAGGAGACACATCTCCTGCTGATACACCTGTTGTAGAAGAGGAAGCACCTGAAGGTTATGAATATGTAACAGAACTTGTCACTGATGAAGCAGGTGATGTTACCATAGAAAAAACATTGCAGGAAAAAGTAGAACGCTTTGATAGTCCTGAGTACACAGACCCTGCGTTTACATATGAAGATACAGGGGCTGCTGCTAAACAATTAGGTTTAGACATATATGATACTATTAGTCTTATTGATAGACCACTTGAAAATGCTTTTGGTGAAGAGTTTACTGTAGAATATGTACCTGAATATCTCAGACCTTTTGTTAGAGTTGTGGGTAAAGGGGTAGATGGTCTACTAGTTCAACCTATTGTTGGAACAACAGCAGATGTAGGTGATACAATTATGTCTGGTCTTAACACCACAATACAATTTGGTAAAGAGTCTTTAGAAGGTATAGGTGCTGCTGTTACTCGTGCGGTACACGAAAACATAACTAGTGAAAAAGATGCAGCAGAAACTATGCTATCTCTGTCTCCGGGAATGGGTAGAAAATCTATTCTTGCCGCTATACAAGATGGTGCTAAACTATTAGATATAGAAGGCACAGATATTATTAAGTCTTCTCCTAAAACAGCAGGTAAGCAACTAACTCGTGATGCAGTTATGGCTTTAGAGACTGCTGGTATTGCTTCTCCCCCAGCCTTATTAGCAAGACAAGCTACTGCTCCTTTTCGTCAAGCAGAAAAAGAAATAATTGCTGCTACTCGTAGGTCTCAAAGGCGTATTCGTGTTGATGAAGCAAAGGCTAATGAAGCAAGAATTATAGCAGAAAGAAGAAGTAAGGCTTCTAAAATAGTAAGAGATAATAGAAAAAAAGCTGACGCAGAAGCACGTGAAACAATTACACAAATAGAAACTGAGTTATTAGATGGTCAAAGTATCTCTCGTGAAACAAAGAGTGGTTTCATTGCTATTGATTATGACAAGGCTATAGACTTAGGCAGAAAGAAAACAGACGAATTACTTGAAGGTGAACTAGCAGGTGATGTAGAGCTACAAGATGTTGTAGGAACTACTAATCAGCTTATGCACCCTATACTTAACCCTGAAAAATTTGAGCCTGTGTTAGCTGCTTTAATGCAAATGAAAAGTAAATTTCCGGACGCATTTAAAAAGGAAAAACACTTAGAAGGTCCATATAAAGGACAAAATAAAACCTTTGGTCAGCAACTTAAAGATTTAGTTACAAAAAACACAGACGAAGCTAATGCTGAATTAACAAGAGTAACGGATGAGTTAGGTCTTACTAGAGATGACTTAGCTAATATGATTCTTAGTGGAGATAGAATTGCTGCTCAAACGCTTAGACAAAGAGGTATTGCTCTTGCTAAACTTAGAAATGCAGGTAAGGAAACTCCATCGTCTAAATTAAATGCCGCGCAAGAAGCAGCACAAAAAGAATTTGATGATGCAGTAGATGGTATGTCTACTATTACTAAAAATATTAAACGTATTGAAAATATTACTCTAGGTGCTTTAACGGGTACTATAGGTACTGCAGCACGTAACTTAGAAAGTTTTATTATACGTGCGCCTTTTGAAGGCTTAATAAAAGTTATGGAAGAAGGGGTTGTTCAATATGCTAGGGCAAAAAAAGCTAGAGCAGATAAGAATTTTGTAGGACCGCCTCCTGCACCTAGATTAACAGATGATGAGTTAGTTAAAACAGCATCTCGTAATCCATATGCAACAAGTCTTGAGTCTTTATCTAATACGTTTGATGTACTTAGTAGTAACCCGAAACAGATGCAAGAGTTAGTTGACTATATTATGACTACTGGCGGTAAAGAATATGACCAGTTAGCTAAAAAACTGTATAGTAATATCGAAGAACTACAATTAGGTATGGGTAGAGGCGAAGGAAAATTTGGTGATTCAGTTCTAAGCGGATTAGAAGATGTAGTACAAATTCTTAATGCTCCTAACCGCTGGCAAGAATTTCATATACGTAATGGTCATTATCTGGGAAGTATACAACAACAAATTCAACGTGAATGGGGTATAGACTTTATTTCAACTGTTAATAAAGGTGGTATAAAAGATTTCTTAAATGATTCATCTAGACTAAGACCTAAAGGTGCAAAGTCTTTTAATGAAATTTTAACTGAAGCTACAGATGAAGCACTTACTATCACGTATGCTTCACCTCCTGTAAGCAAAACAGGTAGAGGAATAATTAATTGGTTTCGTACAACTCCCGGCGCATCTATTATTGCTGCATTCCCTAGATTTTCTATTAAAGCAATGGAGTATCTTGGTGCTAGTTTTGCAGGTGCACCATATGCACTGATTAGACGTGCTATTAAGGGCAAGCAACCAACAGACAGAAAATTAATAGCGCGAAATATTGCGGGTGGTATAGGTGTTGCTGCTGCATATCAATATCGTATGTCTGAAAACGCACCTGCGGATTACACTAAAGTATACACTCCTGATGGTAATGAATTAGATACTACTTACCTTATACCTTTACCTCAAGTATTATGGATTGGAGAACTTCTTGCACAGTGGCGTAAAGGAGATGGTGATGTCAGTGATTTTCTTGAAAGTGGCGGCGGTAAAGAATTTGTACAATTATTTACAGGTACAAACTTTAGAGCCGGACAACAACTAGGCTCACTCTTCAACAACCTTATAGAGAGTATATCAAGTGATAATGCATTAAAGTCCGATGAAAAAGTAGGTAAGGCTGTAGGTGACTTTATAGGAAGCATTGGGTTTAGACCCTTTAGACCGTTAACACAGTTAGTTGACCTTGAAAGAACTTTAGGCGTTAGAGACACAGAGATGAGGTCATACTCTTCTGACCCTACTATGGGTGTAATTGATACGCTAGTTAAACGTGCAGGTAAACAATTTAGTAATCAAGGAATAACTAGGTCAGCGGAAGAAGAAAGAACATTTCCAAGAAAAGTTGTACCTTTAAAACCAGAAGGCGATGACAGAGTAGCACCAGCATTAAGATTGTTTGCAGGTATGACAATTAAAACTCCTAGCAACGAACTTCAAAGTTGGTTAACTCGCAGAAATTTTAGACAACAATATCTTTTTGAAGGTCGTACTGGTATTGATACAGTAGATGATGTTATTACAGAAACATTTAACAATATTGCCATACCTGTACTTATGTATCTTATGGAAGAAGAAACAGAGGCAATGTCTAAAGCTACAACACGAGAGGAACGAAAAGCTATATACAAAAAAACCAGACGTGATGTTGGTGATTTTATTAATATGGTTAAGTCTACAGCCTCTGCCACGCCTTATAAATTTAGGCAGGGTACTGTTGATGAGGAAGGTGTACGCACTACAGGTACTTTTGCTCAAGACTTTGTAATAGCTTTAGCTAAAGTAAAAGGATTATCTTCTAATGATTTAGAACGTGGAATATTAAGTGCTAAAGATACTTTAAAAGAAGGTGAATCTTTAGACTTTACTGATATAGACACTTTAAATTTAATTGCTGGGGCCGGTAAATTAGAAGGTGATAGGCTAAGAAAAGCACTTAGAAAGGGTATTTCAGAAGTTTATAGTAATTAAAAAAGGGGCAATTAAGCCCCTTTCTTTTATCGTTTATCCCCTGACCCGCCAAGTGTACCCTGCTCTTGTCGGGTTTTTAGTTTGTCAAGGTTAGCCGCCATGATTGTGGCTAGTGACATATCTAAGTCTCGTGCTAGTGCGGCACAGTACCAGAGTACATCCCCAATCTCAGAGGCTAGTTGCTCTTGCCAATCATCTGGTAGGCTTTTCTTGCCATCCCGAATAATCTTCTTAACCTTATTAGCAACCTCTCCTGCCTCACCTGCCATACCCAATGCAGGGTATGTAATCTTATGTGACTCAGGGTAGATGGCTGTGGCTACAGCTTTCTCTTGGTATTCATTAACATTCATGTCTTTGTACCTTTCTTTCATCCACTGCTTAACTTCGTTTTCTAGCTTGCTCATTATGCTGTACCTGTTTTAGATTAGCGTAGTAGGCATCATTGTAACCACGCTCCCATTCACGATGCTGCATGGTATTAGTATCCATGTTGCTGTCTCGTGCAAAAAGTCTTCCTTTCTTTCCAGTTGTTTGGCCTTTAATGAAGGCATCGTAGCCCCACTGGTATTGTATTTTCAGTGGGGCATCGTACTTAGTTAAGCCATTACGCCTCATTTAAATTCTCCTGTATCTCGTAGTTGAAAATTTTAATTCCTGTAACTGTGTCAATCTTAAACCATTCTCCTAGTCTTTCTTCAGAGAAATGCTCAAAGACCTTATGCATGTGGCTTTCCTTTAAGTGCCTATCATCAGTACTCAAACGAGCAATGATTGTGTAATCACGAAACGGTGATGATGTTTGGTATCCTCTACAACGGTCATCAGCATCAACTGCCTTACCTACTTTAATCCAATTAGGAAATGCAGGATTAACAATTGCGTACACTTCACCTTCTTTAGTCTGTTCAATCTGTTCATGTGACCAAGCATCATCTAATGATTTGAACCTTCCGGGTTTATGTAGTGGGTGTGACGTTGGTATGTACTTACCATTAACAAACATGCGAACATCATTGTTCTTATGGTACTGGTCGTATCGTTCTCTCTTACCTGCTGTTTTAGTTCCTTCTGGTCTTATGTACCACCACTCCCCGTTTTCAAAGACTGCTTCTGTTTTTCTACTCACTCTTTCTTTCAGTTTTGTCATCATCATTCTCCTTCATTAGTGCGTCCCAACTACGTGGGAACTTGGTTGAACAATAGGCAGAAATTTGCCTAGCTACTTCTTGTACCTCAAGTTGTGAGGTTTTGTCAAGTCTTAGTTGGCATACTCTTGAGAAAGCATACAAACTACCTGACCAATACCACTCAGTGTACATATTCTGAGGCAGTATCATTCGCGCCATCTCTGGTGCTACACCTTGTATAATCATCTTATTGTAATTAGTCAAGGCTAATTGTGTTACATCTCCTACATATAAGTTAGGAAAGTATTGTGACTTAGCTTCTCCATCACTACCCTGCTTAACATTCTCTGGCTTACCTCTCCATATATCAGGTTCATAAAACTCAGGCTCACTATCTACATATCTACGTGATACCTCATTCCATGATAATCCTACCTGATGCTTGGCTAACTGCCTTGCAATAAAGATAGGTGCCTTGATACGAAACTGCAAGAAGCAATGACTGAAAGGCGACCAGTGATTATGTCTAGCTAGATAGTTTATTAGTTTAGTATCTTTTTCATCCAGCACTGAGGATGTCTTATCAAAAGACACCCTTGCTGCATTAACTACTGTAAGGTCAGTACCCATGTGGTCAATTAAGTCTACCTTCATGCTTTCCCCTTTCTAAATTTACGTCCCACAAAGAAGACTATTGTATTAATGAGTGTGTTAACGGTGACAGCGATGAGTATCCACCACTGCCACCAGAGTAATTCATCTCCTATCATGCCGCTGTCAGGTCTACTACTTCACAGACCCCCGCAGTACAGGCTAACTCACGTCCACCTGACGTAGTGTCTTCCTTCTCAAAGTCACTCAGCTTGTTCCAGTTAACTGCCTTTGGCATCTTAGCAAGCATCTCTTTGTACTCATCCTTAGTACAGTCTTGGTAAGGTGCCTGTGCGTAGGTGTGGTCACTGAATGGTAGGAAGCTGATGCCTGACACCTCATCAAAGTGTTCATACACCCATGACCCTACTGACATCCACTCATTCTCCTTGACAGAGATAGTGACTGACGGTTTGTGTTCACACCAGTGACGCTGGTACAGTAGCCACAAGTCAAGCTGTTCAATGGCTGTCATCTCAGTACGTGTTACCGCCGCATTGGGTGACTTCATTGGAAAGCTGAACACTGTAGTGCTATCCGGCTTCATTACGTCAGGCTCTGCTGGGATACCTTCACTAATTAAGAACTGTGTAAGTGGGTCTTTGTTATCGCCACGAACAGTACGAATGTAGTGTGGGTTATGCCTAGCATGAATGCCAGATGCACTGTCAACTAATTGACTAACAGTACCAGAAGGCTTGACACATGTGATTGCTGTAGACTGTGGGATACCTAGCTTCTTAGCCATACCCTTGTTAGTCTGTACAGCTACATTACGTAGCAGTTCAAGTGTAGCACCAATGTTCATTCCTAGTGTAGGGCTATTGCCTGATAGCATTTCATTGTCCATGATGCCTGTTAGTGATACACCCAACAATCTTTCTTCCTCTGTGTTCTTCTGCCATACCTTACGCAGGTACTTGAAGTCTGTCAGAGTAGACTGGAATGTACCCAAGATTGTAGCCAAGCCTACCTTAGTAGCTAGTGTATGTTCTGTATCACCTGCACGTGCTACTACCTCTGACAAGTTACAGAACTGGTAAGGACGCAAGATAATTTCACTGCAAGGGTTGCAACCGAAATCATGTTCCACATCACGTCTACCATTCTTAGCCGCTTGCTTCTTAGCAGACTCACGGTTGAAGATACCACGCTCACCAGACTTACTCTCGTACAGTGATACCCATTCACGCATGAATGTACCCATCTCCGGCTTGCCTTTGTATGCTACAGAGTTATTAGCTAACGCACGTTGTCCTTCATTCTCCCACCACATGCCTGACTTAGCATGTGCCATCTGGTCATCATTAAGATTAGACAATGAAATCAATGCACTACGGCGTACACCACCGACAACTACAACCTCACCAATCTTACACATGATGTCGTGACACTCAATAGGATATAGCCTACGTCCGGCGGCACCCTTAAACTTCTGTATGACAAACTGAAACAACTCTTCTAATGGTGCTGGGCCAGAGGCACGTCCACCAAAAGTCTTCAGTCGTTCACCAGCAGGGCGTACAGCAGACACATCCCACTTAGGTATCTGACCTGCATACAACAGAGAGATTAACTCACGTAATGCACCTGCCCATCCGGGTCTGCTATCACCTACCTTGATGATTGTATCTGTCTCATGCATTGCCTCATTGACAATAGGTAGCTTCTCAATGCTGTGACGCTCAACGCTGAAGCCAACGCCAGTGCCACACATTAGGATGTACATAGTCTCATCAAATGCACGTGGTGTATCTACTGCTAAATATGAACAGTTGAATGCACCTACGTGGCAACGGTCTAGTGCAGGGCCAGATGTCATCAAGGCTCTCATGCTAGGCATAATGTCTTGGTTCAGTACTGCTTCCTCTAGTTCATTACGTAACTTAGTTTCTAGCTTGTAGCTGTGGTTTTTCTTGAGGTGTGTAGTCATGTAGTCAAAGTATCGTGTGACTGTCTCACCCCACGTCTCACGTCTTTGGTCATCTTCTTTCCATCTTGCATAGCGAGACAACGCTATGAAGTTCTGATAGTCTGTTGGTAAATGGTTACTTAACATTTTATATCACTCCGTTATTGTTCTAATGGTTTTTATTACAGCACCGTCTACATCATAAAAGTATTCTCGTATGCCATCCTCAATCTCTTCCCCAACCTGCCCATCAGCAGGTATGGGGTATTCTTCTTCATCTATATCCAGTGTTATAAAAACTTTAACTCTTACCATCGTATAGACCTTCTACTTCTGTAATTAACTTATCCAGATACCACTTAGCTTTCTCTAAGTCCTGTGTACCATTTTTGTATCTGTAACGCCACACATATTTAATAATGTTTGCTTGCAATGAATATTCAAAGCCTTCACCTGTTGCTGCGGCGATAGCATCAATACACTCTACACCTGATGCATTGTAGTGTGGTGGACTATTAACCATGTCCACATTACCATATGCTTCTTTACCCGCCTGTTCAAATGCATCCTCTTGCATCGACATTTGCTTCATATACTCTTCGTGTCTTAGCTGGTTCATCATGCACTCCCTTTTGTCTTTGTGTTGAAACTAAGGTGTACTACGTTATCGTCATACGTTTTTGTAACACCACATTCTTCCTCTAGTTCTACATCAATACCTGTCTTGTTGTCAATCATAGTTACTACATATTCGTGTGCTAAATCCCTAATACTTTCTTCTTGTTCCATAATAGGTACAATAGCACACATGATCTTAGTGAAGTGCATTACTTGGTCATAATCATCATCATCCATAGGGTTATCGGCAAACGCCATAATAGATATATCAATCTCCCCATTCCATGAACCATCGTCTCCTGCAAAGGGGCGCACTCTTATCACAAAGTCTTCTTCTTCTAGGCTGTCTATAATCTTTTGCTTATCCATGTTATCTCCTTTTTACTTTCTTGCCAGTAAACTCTATGAAAGAACTGTGTTTATTCTTTCCCTTTTCTTTTAACCAGTCCTCTGGAATGATGCGGTCATAGTATCTAAATCCATGCTTGATACACCAATCTGCATAAGAACCTTTAGCACCTTTACTAGTCTTACTTCTACTATTAGTAAAGACAAATCTAATATCTAACTTAGGGTGCTGTTTTTTTATTGCAATATGCTTGCGCCTGTCTGCTGCCATGAAGCGGCCCTTAGTCTCAATTATAATACCGTTATCTAATACAAAGTCAGGAGTATAGGTACGGTAGGCTAGGTCTTCCCATTCAATCTTAATGTTTTCATACCCATAAACTATGTTATGTTCATCAAGATAAAGTGAAAGTTTATGTTCTAACCCACTACGATACCCATTCTTCTTAGCTTCCCTAGTCGCCTTATGGTACAACTACATCTCCTATGTAAGCTGTTGTCGGTGGCACTTTAGCCTTAGACATTACTGCGGGACGCTCCGTTAGATTATCCCAGCAGTCAAAGCGATAAGAACAGAACTTACAGCCATTGTTAAGTACACTGTTTCCTGTTTCCTTTCCTCTAAATGTTTCTGGTACAGGTTCAAAACATCTTTCAAACTTATTGTTATTAACTGTATCAGTTGTTGTTTGTATCTTAGCTATTTCAGTATCCAAGTCAAGTCCACTGGCAGGTACATATTTAAATGCACCGTTAGCTTTATTAACTACCCACCAGCCACCAACTTTCTTGCCAGAGGCTTTAGCGTAACCAGCAAGCTGACCTACATACCCAAAGCTATCTCCTTTAGCTAGTGTATCATACGATTCAAACTTGTTAGTATAGGACCAATTAGACGCTGATTTAATGTCATCAACAGCACCGTCAACAACGATGTCATATGTTCCATTAATGGATACGTCATTAGCCAATTCCAAAGTAACGTGTTCCGGCTCTTCATATTTAACTCCTGCAGATTTCAATAAGCCTTTGAAGACAGCCTCAACGATGTCTCCAAGCATCATGTTCATTATGAATGTTGTTGGGAATGGTAATGCTACGTCTGGTTTATTCTTTTCGTACCAGAGTTGGCAAGTGGGGCGACCCACATTGGACATTCTTAACTTAAAGTCGCCCCGCTTTTTACCACTGCCAAACTGTCTTTTCATTGCATCAGCAACGTCATCAGCCACCTGTTGTATGGTGGCATCTGACATTTCGGTTTCACCTTTTACAGCGTCTTCCATGTACTGATGTAGTGCAAGTTCAGCAGGATGATGCATTATGCTACTGCCTCGTCATCAACTTCAATATCAATGAAGTCATCGACAACATCCATATCTTCATCTGACATCTGCTCAGTAGCCTTCTCTGTCCACTGGTTCATTATGTAGTTGTTGTAATTATCAACCCATGACATGAAGTCAGCAAACAAAGTCTGGTCACTGTCTGTTAACTTAACAGTCTTAGTGACATCAAGAGATGCTACAGGTACGTAGTACTTTGCCCCTGTAGGAATGGTGCGTACATCCGTATTAGCAGTAATGATGTGCTGGATAGGAAGACGTTGCATCTTAGCCAGTTGCACAAAGCTATTACCAATCTCTTTAAATGCTTCACGATTATCAATCTCCCAAATGAATGATGAGATAACAGCATCTACTGATTCACCTTTATCATTAGTTGGATTAATCATCTCAACTTCACCGAAGACAGCCCGTACACGTTTAATAGACTTGAGTACGTCTTGTGTATCTTTAGGTAATGCTGCCCAATCCTTGATGTAACCTGCTGGCTTACCGCAGTTAAAACCACCAGCATTATCCTTCAAGTCAATGTCAAGTGTATCAGCCATGATACTCTTAACATACCTGCCGGGATTCTTTGCGTCACCTTGAATGAAACGCTTATGCATGAACCGTTGCATAAATGGACGCATCTTAATGCTTGTAGCAAAGATAGGTTCTTTATCTGGAATCTCCAGCTTATAGTTACCCCCTTCTACTACTTCAATGTTCATGCGTTTACCATTCACATCTGCTTCACCCATAATAGGTGCATGACTAATCTTTAGGCGAGGTAATGTGCCGCTACTAGAAGATGTCTTCTCGTTAGCGATGCCCATTGCTTTAGCCATACTTGCATAGTCATCGGTATTAATTGTAGTCAACTGTGTCATATTGATACTCCTTCCAATTTAGTTAATGAGATATAGTTATATCACGCTACATCTTTTACGTCAAGCCAATTCGGGCCTATTTTTGCCTCTAATAGTAGTGGTACATTGAAGTCTACACCCCAACGTAACGCTATAAGTTCATTCAATACATCATTAGTATTCTCTATAACATTGATTACATCCGCTTCTTCATCTGGATGCACATCAATAACAATACTGTCGTGTACTGAATTTACTATACATGATTTCATACCCTTTAGCAACTTATCTATGTGCAATAATGATACAGGAACAATATCTGCTGTAGCAAATGACTGCACAGGGTAATTCTTAATTTGTGTAAAGTAAGATACTCTACCACTAGCATTACGTACTACATCAGGAAAGGAAAACTGCCTACCGCTTGGTGTAGTTATCTTACGTGTTTCTATAGCTTCTTTAGCCAGTCGGGAATGCCAAGCGGCGACCCCCTTGTACTTTTCTGTGAAATGTTCATAGTACGCTGCTTCAGCTTTTGTTCTGCCATATCCTGTTGCGCCGTAGAGTGGAGCAAACGTATGCGCCTTCGCATCCTGTCTACTCGTAGGCTGACCAGCATCACTAATAACTTTAGCGGTATATGAGTGTACATCAAATCCATTACGTACTTCTTCAATAGCAACTCCATCCTGTGATAAATATGCGGCGGCCCGAAACTCAAGCTGTGCCATATCAGCTTCCATTATCTTACCACCATCGAATCGTGACACAAATACTTTCTTAACAGGAAACGTGCCGCCACGAGGCATGTTCTGCATATTAGGATTAGCACCTGACAAACGACCTGTCGATGTGCGGTGTTGTAGTAGGCTTACGTGCAGTACATCATCTGTCTTAGTATAGTTAGCTATACCATCAACGAATGATGAGAGATAGGTATCAACTGCACTTAGTCTGCGTACCTTAGATAAGAAGTCTACTGCACTATCCATACCCTTAGACTTAGCACCAGCCTCTAACAGTTGTAAGTTTCCCTTGCTTGTACTGAAACCATTAGCACTAGCCCACTTAGCTGTAGGTGGCTTGAACTTAAAGCCAGCATAAGTAGATGTAGGATTGAATAGATACCCAGCACCACCGCATGTAGGACACTTACTAGACTTAGCAAATGGCTCACCATTTACCTTTGTCTTACGTATGTGACCGCTACCTCTACACTCGCCACATTGTACAGCTTCTGTTTTGTAAAGCCTTTCTGTATTACCTGCAATGAGGCTACGGAAGTCTGCATCATCCATGTATGGGTCAATCTGACTAGCCCAATACTGCTTGTCTATAACCTTACGACCATAGATAACCCAAGATAATTGCTCTGGGCTATTGAGGTTGATAGGTGTATCACCCATTATATAACGTACATGAACTTGAAGCTCATCAAGTAACTGACGTTTCTCTTCTTCAAACTCCTGACGCACAGCATCTAATGCCTTTCTATCTACCTTGATACCACGCTGGTATATACGTGCTAGGCATACAGCTACTTCATTAGTCAGTGTAACTGTAGGCATCAGTGATGCATCGTCTTCTTTATTAAGTCTGTATATAAGTTTATCACACAACTGCTGAGTAGCATGAATATCTGCACTAAGGTACATACATAATTCATCGTGTGGTATTGTACGTGTACTGTATCCTTTCTTATAATACTCCTTGAGTGTGTCCTGCTTCTTAGTATCTAACTCGTACCGTTCAGCACAAGCCTCAAGAGATAATGGTTCCTTAATACCACGTTGCAACACATACTCACCAAGCATTGTATCAAAGACAGGCCCATCATATATAAAGCCTGATTCCCACACCCACATAAGGTCATATGCTGCATTGTGTGCAATGAGTACAGTAGCTTTGTCTAGTGCATCCTGTACTATTTTATACCCATCGGGTGTAGCTTCCACATCATTGTGGTCAAAGGTAACAATAGTTTCTTCACCTGTATCTGTAAGCAGACCAATCATAGTAAGTGAATTGTCTGGCTCAAAAGGGTCAAGATGTAACTTACCGTTACGCTCTGTTGTTGTATTCTCTACGTCTAGTGTTAGTTTCATATAGCATCTCCTAATTCGTCTATCCGTAAATTATAACAATCAGCACGAACTGTAAAGTTATTTGATGGGTCAATGTCACCTTTTTTCATAAAGGTAGCGGCATTAAAGTACGCATCCTTTTCTGACACACCTAAAAACCAGCCTACCGACAGGTCTTTAAGTACACGAACAAATGCATAGGCATCACACTTTTGTTCGATATTAAATGCGGCAATACTACATTCGTAGTGTGGCAAAGGTGTAACAGTTGTTTGCTTTGTCTTAACGTCAATACGCTTGTCACCTACCACTATATCGTAGTCGTATGTATTACTCCACTGACCACCTAAAACTTTCAAGGTGATTTGTTCTCCAATAAATCCAGCAATGCTACCAGCCCCATTTAGAATAGAGTTGTTTAGCTTACCCATTTCACTTGCTTTCTCATTAGCGGCGGCAATCATGTCTTCTGTTATTTCTACTTTAATCATACTGTGTACCTCGCTGTTTGATATTCAAGATTACAATGTACACTACCGTGCCACCCTGTCAATTTATTCTTAACGATATTTAGGTGACGCTGTACATCTTCTTCATCCTGCCCTTGTACTGGTGGATTCTTAGCAATAAGAACCATAAGGTCAGCTTCAGCCGCCTTACCAGTACGACTACCTTCCATCATACTTTGATTAAGAATAATCTTACCTTCTGCATCTGCAGATAGCTGAGACATATAAAAGACAGCACACTCATGCTCTTTAGCAATTTGTCTAGCATGAATAGCATTAGCCTTTAGTGCCTCATCTGGACGAGCAAACCCGCCTGACTTAGCAAACTTATCGCCCATGTCTAACAGTATGATGTCAGGCTTGTATGCCTTACACACAGACTCTACCCAGTTCATATCACGACCTGTAGCATCCTTAATCTTAATACGTTCTTTAACAGGTGCATACAACTCACGTGCCTTTGTAGGATTCTTCTTAACCTCTTGCATAGTCATACCAGTAGCCGCTGTAAGGTATCTGGCACCTACACGGTGGTATCCTTCCTCATTACAAAGGATGATGCAGTTAGCACCTTGATGTGCAAACCCGCCGGGTGCCGCAATCAATGACGCATGAAAGGATGTCTTACCTGTATTAGGTCTAGCACCTACCTCAATCAAGTGACCTGCATTAACACCTTCAACCTTACGTGTGAGGCTGGCTATGTTAAACGTCCAACGCGCCTCAAGGTCATTACGAGCAAGTAGTGTTTCAATGTCTATGTCATCCCACTCAATATTTAAGTTAGGTGTAAAGTCATCACCATACTGCTCAAGTATATTGCGTATGTCATTAAGTGAGTTAGCTGTACCATTGACCATATCAAAGCCAAGGTTAGCAACGTCTTCACCAATCACCTGCTGAAATAGTTTAGACAACACCTCTTGTGCAATGTCTGCACCCATAGGCTGTTCCTTCTTAACCAAACGGAACAGAGATGCATAGGCTTCCTTCTGTGCTGTAGTAAGTGTTGGGTTGTTAGACATGAACAATGCTTCAATCTCATCGGGTGTAACTGTACGCCCATATAACTGCATTGCTTTGTCTAATACCTGCTTAATCTTTCTTACTTCGGGATTAAACAAGCGGTCAGGACACTTAGCACCACGATGTTCATCGTAAAACTCCTTGTCCATCAAACTTCTAATTAGTGATAATTCCATATAAATTCTCCATATCTTCAGGGTTACGATATTTAAAGTCATCTTTTAATCTTAGGACACGAACATCGTTCACGTATCCTTTTAATTGTTTTGCCATCTGTATTGTCTTCGGTAACGCATCGGGGTCTAATGCAATTACTGCCGTTGAGAACTGTGAGAGATAACCTTTATGCGAATCAGATAACGATGTACCTAATAGCGCAACCCCGACAAAGGAACCGAAACCAACAACGGCTGCACTCACACAGTCCTCAACAACAACAGCGACACTACCATGTCCTAATACGTATGGCAAGCTATTATTTCCATACCGCTTCCATTTAGGTATTCTCTTACCCAAGGAACGACCTGTAGCATCAACAATCTTTCCGTCATGTACAACAGGAAACACAACCCTGTGTTCCTTAACATCATACATCAGTGACAGGTTGTCAGCATCAATACCCCACTCAGTACACCATTCAATAACTTCTGGCTTGTCTCTGTGTGGTACGATGTAGGTAGGTAGCACAAAGTCATCTAAGGCTCTCTGTGAGGCTCCTGCAAGGCTCTTACGAATGTCATCTGATGTAAGTCTCACCCTAGTGCCCCCACCTACAGTACAAGATACTTTGTAACAGTTCCACATAAGATTACCCATGTTATTAGTAATACTAAATGTATTCTTACCATTACAAACAGGACAGTTAGTTCTTTTAGTATGTCCATTAGGAATGTCATAGTCATTTGGGTTTATCATATATATGTTCCTTTATGTATATAATATATATATTATAATAGTTATATATATATAGTTCGTTGCGGCGTTTGAATGCTTATATCATGCTTTTCTACGTGTCGTCAATGCTAATTCTGCACTCTTTAAAGTATTTTTCATGTATGGTTTTACAGAACTAGGGTTAGCATGTCCTGTAACCGACATAATTTGCCCCATACCGACACCTGCCTCAACCATTTCCGTAACACCTGTACGTCTTAAATCTGCCAGTCGTAGTTCATCAGATAAACCAGCCTCTTGCATCAGCTTACGTGCGTACTTAGGTAATTTAGTAAGTGAATAAGGTAAGTACACACCATTAATAGGGTTAGGTCTTGGTGCTACATATTCTTGAAACCCAAAGTCTTCCTGCTGTTGTTTAATCATATCAAACAAATCATCCTCTATGGGTAGATGTACATCGGCATGACGTTTAGACTGCTCAATCTGAATTGTTTGCTTATCAAAGTTAATGTTATCCCAAATAAGCATACGCATATCACCTACACGCTGGCACCACTCATATGCCATATGCGCTATAAGCCCTATGTTTCTTGTTTTAAAGTCGCTGTAGGCTACATCTAATAGTTTCTGTACATCTTCCTTACTCCATACCGTCTTACGCCTCTCTACAGTTCTCCTACGTATGTTTTCAAACGGATTAATAGTACATAGTTCCATACGCAACCCGTGATTGAATAACGTGCGTGTCACCGACATGATATGATTAGCCATTGATATACCTTTCTCACACCATTGGTTGTATGCCTGTTTAGCCACACGAGTTGGCATAGTTGTATAATTAAAAGTAGACAGCAACGTACCGTCTACCTCTGTGTTAAGCATTACCCCAAGAAAGTATTTATACTGAGCTTTAGTTTGTTCACGTAAGTTCTTGAAATCATGTGACAAATAGTAATCGTCTGTTAGGTTTGTTAGCTGTGACATTATGCCGCTTCCACCTGCTCTAACTTTTTAAACACAGGATTTTCAATCCAATTAGCCACTTCAACTTCACGCATGAATAGTGATTTAGCTTGTGTGTCATTGCCTGTGTTACGCTGTTTAAAATTATTACGCTCATCCGCATAGGTTGCATAGTTAGTAAATGCAGAGTAGAGCGACCATAAGTTACGACCACGCTGGCTCACTTCTTGATTGTATAGCGTGTACATCTTATCAGATTTTTTGTCTGACTGCATGATAGCATCCAACATAGCTTTTACATCAACAGTAACTAGGCTTGTATTAGCCCAACGCTGCATTTGTTCTGTCTGAGCCTTAAAATCTGTAGTAGACTTCTCAAGTTCAGCAATAAACATATCAAGACTAAAATTAGAAGTGTTCTTGCGTACTATTTTATCGTGTCGCCCACGAATCTGACCGTTTAGGCAGAAGAAGTCGATAGCACCAAAGATAGTGACGTTAGAGCAAGTACCATTGACCCCGTGTAGGGCAATAATGCGCTGTGCAACCGTACTTTCGTGCTTATCGGTGATAATTTTAGCATTTACGTTAGGTAGGGTCATGTCCATCATAGCCCAGCCATTCTGGTGTGCGTCTCTCCATTTAATAGCGGCTCCTTGCATATCTTGTGCTGTCAGATTGTCTGTTGCTGCGTTGATTACATCACGAAAGAAATCACCGTGTGTAGCGCAGGTAAAATCCTTACCCACAATAGCGATAGGTTCCCCTGTGTTGTTGTCAATGACATATTTCTTGTCTGCCAATCTTGTAGGCTCAAAAGTTACATCAAAGTCTAAGTTCTCTGGAATAAAATCTAACATAATAAATCTCCTTTATATAAGTGTTAACTGATAGCTTGTTATATCAGTAATATGTTGCATGGTCAAGGTAAAATGTCACTGAGTGACAAAAATTGTATTACTCCTCTTGCTTATCCTTTCCTGACAGATACTTAGGTGTCTCAGCATCCTTGTCGTTCAGTTTCTCAATAGCATTACCGCAGACATAGCAGTACATACGAGACGCTAACTGTCTCAGCTTATCTGATATATACTGTGTGTTCAAGCAGTGTTTGCATATGTGTTTAATCATCTTACTACTCCCATCTATAAAATATATGTTCACCTATTTGCACTACCTTTGTCTTTGTCTCAGCCCAATCAGGCCGCACATAACTGGCGTGGTAGTGCGTTGCACCTTCAACGAAGTCATCCAAGTGTCCATTCATTACACCATGTGCAACTAACATAGACCTGTTGTGTGCCTCTACATCAGGTGTCTTGTCACTCTTGCCATCACAGTACCAACTAAACTGGCACCGATTAAGCACAGGATAATCTGTATCCCATGAGTATGTCAAGCCTTGTTTAACTACACCACACACATCATCAGGGTAACGCTCATCACGTACTCTGTTCATCACTACCTGTGCCACAGCAACCTGCCCAATGAAGGGCTGGTCACGTGCCTCGTGATACACG
>Ga0181409_1000140_pt1 | contig 26847 bp, 28 predicted proteins | sample 32SPOviralmetaG_FD_130138 | JGI IMG/M metagenome (GOLD analysis project Ga0181409, IMG submission 130138) | Marine viral communities from the oligotrophic San Pedro Time Series (SPOT) site, San Pedro Channel, CA, USA - 32 SPOT_SRF_2012-05-30 | ecosystem: Environmental > Aquatic > Marine > Strait... | reverse complement strand
TCTAATTTTGATAAAACACACAATCAGTTTTGCAAAGTTTATGTAACTAATAAAAAAAAGACTGACACATTTTACTGGGGCTATTTTACTAAAAGTATGGTTAACAAAGATTTTAAAGAATTAGTTAAGTCCAATGAATGGGACGTAATAGTAGTTGATGATATTACTAAAGAAGAATTTGATAAAAGAATAAAGAAATATACACCTTATGGTTAAGAAAATAAAATGGACATTAAGCAAACGCAGGATGTGGTATAAACTATCTGGTATACCTGTATGGTTACATACACATTGCACAACTAAAGGTAAGCATTGGATAACTGGTTGGAAGTGTACTAAATGTCATATGTCAATTACTGAACAAGATAATAAGAATGGTAAGATACTTGGCGAGTATACTATATCAACATTAGATCCAGATGCATTTAAAGTATATAATAAATGATTTATTATAATAGTATATAAGTACTAGAAGTTATGTTTAAAATATTGATATTAGCTTATTTAATTGGACAGGATCCTATAGCAACTCAACAAACTTTTGCCATGGAAAAAACATTTAATACTATGGAAGAATGTAAAGCAGAGTTGATGTTACAAACTCGTAACAATGGCACATATGATGTGCTTTGGGAATTTGTAGAAGATACTAACTTCAAATATGACTGGCTAGTTGCTGGATGTAAAAATGAAGAAACTGGAGAAGAGTTTCAAATAAGTCCATCATACCCTAAAGGTAAACCAGAAGAACTTGAAGACGTTGCAATTGATAAACAGCTAGAGGTATAAATGTTAAAAGTATTAATGACAGGCAATCCAACATACGGACTTGCTGAGAAGTTTTCTATTGTGAATACACAAACTGATTTTGCAAGTAGAACAAATGATTACGACTTATGTACTAAACAAGGCCGTGTTAAAATAGCACAGTCTAGTTTAAAATATGATGTGTTTATTAATTCGTCAGCACTATATCAATTTAACCAATCACTAGTATTAGAAACTGTTTGGAAAAAATGGCAAGAAGAAAACAAAAAAGGTCTTATTATTAATATTGGTTCAACAGTAGATAGATCAACAAAAGGTGCTGAATGGATTTATCCACAAGAAAAGAAAGCACTTAAAAGTATGAGTCATCAATATGCAATGTTAGGTATATGGGGAGACAGTGGTATTAGAGTAAGTTATATATCATTTGGTTCATTAGAAACTAAAAAAGTACATGAAAAACATCCTGACAGAAAATTAATGAATGTTGTACAAGCGGCAGAATATATTCAGTGGGTTATTGACAGTCCAATTAACATTAACGTAAATGAATTACATATGGATCCAATTCAATGACCTGGCTTTTAATTGGAGTAGTACTAGGTGTTTGGATTCGTGTAGCTCTTACTCCGCCACATAAATCAGAAATAGAAAAATTTGAAGATCCTTGGAACTGGACTGGTTTTGGTGGTTAATAATCAAAATCTTTGTACAACGTATATTTGGCTGTAAGTTCTTCGCCTGCTTTGATTGGCTTAATTGTTTGCAGATACTTTACAGGAAGTTGATGCCAAAATCCATTTACATTTTTACAGTTTGGATCATCTGAATGATTATAGAAAGCACCTAAGGCAGTTCTAATGCTACCATGTGGAAAGTTTTTATCTAGTACGTGTACAATACCTAGTATTGTCCATGCTTCAAAATCTTGTGTAGCAAACAAGCCAAGGCCTTGCACCTTTGACTCTTTGATAGTTAATCCTTCTGGTAATGGTCTATACATAATAACATTATTTATTATGTAACTCTTGTATCGTAAACATACTCACGTCCTAGCATTTGACAAATCCAAACATTGCTTCGATACTTTTTGAAAGTCATTTTCATTGTCTTTTCAAGTATGATTGTTTTATCTCCGTTTGGATGATCTTTAATTATTATGCCATTAGCAGTTGCACCATTATCAGTACAAGTTATTTTAACTACTTGATCTTCATTGTTAAACATAATGCCCATAGTATACTATAGGTTTATGTTCTGTCAACTATAAAATTTTTAATTTGAAATTAAAACAGTCTGCTTTACTTTGAAATGTCATCACAGCTCTTTGTCTAGCTGGCCAAGAACGTGAAGGACTACATTCTTCAAAGTACCAACCAAACTTACCATCACAATATCTGTTGCACCATTCTATAATTCCCATATTGATATCCATTTTTACTAATGGTACATTGTATTTAAAAGATTGATTATATCCACAGCCTTTGCGAATAAGTCCGTTATTTTCTAATCGACAATCGTCGTATGTCCAATCACTATCCATAACACCACCTTCTATTGCTTTTTTAATATTTTTAATAAGAACAGCTTTGTTAATCATCTATAGATAAATGGATCTTGTTTTTTTAACTTTTTAATTTTTTTCTTATAAGCTCGATGTATTTTCCAATCCATCCATTTGCTTTTAAACCAATTAATAATAAACATTGTTATTTCCTTTTATAATATTTATATTCAGTTGCTTCTGCTAATTCTGAAAAAACTTCCTCAAAATTTTCACTTCTAAATTCATCAACACGCATAGTCCAATGTACAAATTTCATCCAGTCATGATAACCTTCAACTTCTTGTTGCATATAATCTATAAATGTTTGTATGTCTTTGTTGTTGTGTTCTTTTAACTTGTTAATAATATTTCTTTTAGCGTGATTTGGTAAACACTTAACATTATAATGAGAAGGATAATGCAAACTATTTAGATATACACTTATACCAAATTCTTGTGCCCATGCTAAAAATTCGGGTATGTACAGCACGTTAAAGATATTAATTGTATGACATATACCAACAGTAAACTTTTCGCTTTGTTTGTTTTTAAATTCACTTATAACGTGTAATGCATTTTTCCATTTAGCAGGATGTCTTTGATATTCAAACTGTTTTTCAATACCATCAATTGAAAACTGAACATCAACTGATTTAAAGTGTGGCCATATATTTTGTAATGCATCATTTGGTAATTGTGTTCCATTTGTATTATAATGAATTCCTATATTTTTAGCATAACCTTTTTCAACACAAAATTTTAACAATTCAAATTGTTCTTTAATCATAAATGGTTCACCACCTGTAAAATCAATATATTCAAGTGTTGGTAATAGTAATTCTAATTCTTCCCAAAACTTTTTATTAGTTTCAGGCCATCCATGTCTTGTATGTTCTTCTTTATGGTTGTCTTGTTTGTCATAATGTTTTTGTTCAGCTATCCATTTTGAACTAGAGTGTGTTCCACATATACGACATTTTAAGTTACAAATATTACCTAGTTTTAAATCTAAGTATTTTAATTTAGGTTCCTGTAATATTTCTTCAGTAATATGGTGTTTGTATTTTTTATTATCTCTAATTCTTTTTGATACTTTTCCACTTGCTTCTTCACTCCAACACTTGCCACACCCACTTGGTTTTTTACCATCTAAAAATTCTTGTCTTAGATTTCTATAATAATCACTTTTCCAAGCATCATCAAATGTATTTTTTTGTAAATTGAATGGTTGCTTGTTTTCATCAGTCATGTTATTATTATACATACAGCAAGGTTTAACCCACCCTGCGGCTGTGGACTCTAATGAGATCCAAGGTAATATACAAAATGATTTTGGTATGTGCATAACTATATTTAACATAGCACAAAAAGGATAAAATGTCTATACAAGAAAAACTTGAAAAATACAAATCAGATTTAGAAATATTTGACAATAATATGGACAAATACCAGTACTTAATAACATTAGGTAGTAAAAGTGCCATGGCTGAAGAGTATAGATTAGATACATTTAAAGTTAATGGGTGTATGAGCCAAGTATGGTTAGTTCCAAAATACAACGACAGTACAATAACATTTATGGCAGATTCAGATGCACACATTACCAAAGGTATTGTAACAATGGTAGCAGATATTTTTAGTGAAGCAACAAAAGAAGAAATACAAAATACAGACATTGATACTGTTATTGAAAGTTTGCAACTAATAAATATTTTGTCACCCAACAGACGAAATGGTGCGTATAATATGTTTCATAAAGTAAAAGAGTATGCCAAGTAAAAAATTAAAAATAGCTTGTTTAGGTTGTAGTTGGACAAGAGGAATTCACCCCAATAGTGAACCTATGCCAGACAACGAAACTTATCCTTACCATTTAATGACATACTTAAAAAGTAATGGAATAAACGCAGACGTTATTCAAGGAGGTAGAGCAGGTGCTGGTATTGAACATACTCATTTAGTAGCTGATTATATCTTAAAAGAATTTGATCCGGACTTATTTGTTTTTCAAATTACAACACACGATAGATCTATACTTGCATTAGATCCTATTGAAGAAAAAGAAAAAAGAATACGTTTTGATTATGACGAAGTAAAAGAAAATGATAGTAGTCCTAGTTTTTATAAAATATGGGATTTAAGTGATAACATAATACATTTAAGTCCAGGGCTTGGTGCAAGTGCAAGTGAACATCATGAAGAAGAAAGATGGAAGTGGTTCGTAGATCATTTACATGAATCAAAAATAAAAGGCAAAGTTACACCAGAACTTTCTTTGGATAATTTTAAAAATTATATTTCCACTTGGTATGAACAACAAAGTCAAACAGACTTTCAAAAGTATTTTTATTATTCACAAACATATAGTTTAATTGATTTTTTAAGACAGCGAGGGAAAGATGTAGTTCCGTTTTATTGGTTAAAATGGAAACCAGAGTTTCGTTCTAATTTGTTTACTCTTAGACAATTTCCATCTATAGAAGGTTTAATGGGAGAAAAAACATTTAAGTCGTATCAAATAGATAACGGATATCATATTAATAGTGAAGGCAATGCTAAACTTGTGAAAGAGTTCTTAGGTCCGTCAATTCTGGAAACAGTGAAATAAAATCTTCTTTACGTAATTTATCAACCATATCTGTTCTTTCCCAAAACTTTGGTAACAAGTGTGAATGATCTTTTTCATACATAAAGTGGATTAATTTATCGTAACGTTTTTCTTTATTCTTTGTATGTGTATCAAACCACTCTTGTTCTTTACGATATCTTTCTTCTAAACGTTTTTTGATTTCTAATGGAAGTACTTGTATAGATAATTCTTCAGGAACAAATAAAGGATTAATTAAACTACCACCAACAGCATCTACCCAACCTTTTTCTATCCAGTCGTGATGAAAGTCTGGTACATGAAAACTATTGTAAACGTTTAAGCAGGTTGCAAGGAACACATATACATCTGGGCAAATGTCAAACATACGTTTTCTATTTTCTTCAACTTGTTCCCATGACTGTCCTTTACGTAGATACTCACCACGTTTACCCATACCATCTAATGATGCACCAATCTTAACTGAATCAAAACGATTCCATATTTCCATAACATCTAATTTTTTAAATGTCATTTGTGAAAAGTTTGTGTTATACTTTAATCGTACATGATACATTTTACGTTCGTCAAGTTTTTTAAGAATTCTATAATGCTCTTCCATTATAAGTGGCTCACCACCTGCAAAATATATTTCTTCTAAGCCGTCCATATATGGTTCAACTTTTTTCCAAAATGTTTCTTCGTCTTTATATGGTCTTATAACTTTTGGTTGATCTAACGGTCCATATAACTTAACATTATCATCATACCAACTTGATGATAAATCTGGACCACACGTTCTACATTTAAAATTACATAAATTTGAAAATCTAAAATCAATATATGGTAAGTTAATTTTTTCAACTGTACCATCATCTTGTGTAGTACCTACTTTGTCAAAATGATTTTCAAAGGCTTCGTTTGCCCAAGTCCTTGTTGTATTCAAACCACTTGCTTCCATAGAATAACAACGAGTACATTCTTTAGTAGGTTTATCATTAATCATTGCCACACGCATCTTTTTAAGTTTTTCTGAATTCCATATATCTTCAAAAGATTGATCTTTTAAGTTGCCAAGTATTTCATCCATTGGTGCCATACAGCAAGGCAATACTCTACCATCTGGCCATGAATGCAAATGCGTCCAAGGTAACATACAAAAACGTTTTGATTTTTTTAATGCAGTATCTTTATCCATTTACCTTTTTCTCAACAGCTTCTATTAACATTGGAATTTTTAAATTAATTAATTGCGATTGATTAAACGATAATTGTTTTTGCATTTTATCCGAATTAATTATATCATTAAGTTCTGCTATAGGAGTATTGATTAACCTTCTTAAGTTATCTTCTTTAATTCTGTGTAGTCTATTTGGATAATCAATATAATCAAAACTGTAATTAAACATATTGTTATATAATTTGATTCCAAAAAATTCTTCTAAATGTTTACACATCTTTTTTGAACCCAATGGTAGGAAAGGAACTTTTTGTAATATTGGCTTCCAAGTTTTTTCAGTTATGAATACACTACTATCACTAACAATACTTTCAGTTACAATATCAAATATTGCTTCTCTATATTCTGGAGGAAGTTTTTCTTGATTACTACCTTCGTCAATAGTTTTAGCATCAAAGTCTAGTTTTAATGTTTGACCTTGAAAGTTTTCGTTAGCCATATGTTTTGTATTTTCACCATACCTGTTTAGATATGTTATATGTCCTTTATGATTCCAATCATTAGAATACAATGTTTCTACCATATGAAACCTGTGTGGCTTTGCGGCTCCATTCATACAAATAAAATGTTTTGGTTTTCTGGTCATATACTTCTTATTAATTTTATATGCATTAAAACTTTCAATAGATCGTTTTAATAATGTATATGGATAATACACGCAATGACCAATAACTCTAAGTTCTTTATAATTTTTATACCAACGTTTATAATTTTTTTCTAAATTAGCATCTGCCATAACTAATACAATTTTATTATGATCATACTCTCGTAATATACTATGTAATCTTTCTAAAAACGTATCAGTTTGTTTGTGATGTATTTCGCCTTCGTATGCATTTGAAATAACAACATATGGTTTGTCTTTTGACTTTATCCATAAATCTTTTGTTTGTAATAAGTCAGCAAAGCCTTTATCTCGACCGCAATCAAAATCATATATAAGATATTTTTTATCGTTTTTAGAAATTATATTTGGCATCTGTTTCTACTTCTAATCTTTTTAATATATTTGATGTCATTGACTGACTGTATTCTTCTATAGCATCTGACCAATTGTCTTTTGTAGTATAAACAATTGCAGGATTCATATCAGTATGTAACCAACTAATAACACCATCACGTGGCCAAGCACCTTCAAGCTCGTCATCTAATTGTTCAGGACTCCACAAAGAACAACCAACAGCAACTTTAAATAAGTTAGGACCTTTATCTTCTGCAATAGCTTGTATTATTGATTTATTTGATGTAACTGATATACCTGATGAAACTGTCATAGTATCTTTGTCATGATAGTCACTACTATGTATAACAAATATTTGTGATGTATTAATTGGACCACCATAATATATTGGCTGTTTTTTCCATTTAGCATGACACTTTAATCCCATGTCCATACATACTTCGCTGAATATTAAATTCTTAGATGGCTTGTTAAAAATAATAGCACTTGCTCCGCTGGCATCGTGTCGTATTACTGCTAACGTAGTTTTATAAAATCTTGGATCTGCCATATGTGGCATTGCTATTAACATTCTTCCTCGAATTCTTTTTACTGCTTTTTTTGTTTCTTCTGACATGATATTATTACTTATCTAGATAAAAATTCTAATAATTTACTCCAACGATTAGTATGGCTCCTTTTAAAAAAATGATTTCTGTTGTGTTCTAATTTGTCCCAGACACTCCAATATAAGTTATGTAATTCCGTAATATCCATTTTGCATATACGTTCAATATTATTCATTATAGATTTTAATCTTTCTGCACGATCATTGATATTGTCATATGACTCATCAAATATTTCCGGAAACGTTTCGTATCCTTGATCTTTTAAATATTGTAAACACCCAGTACCGCTTGTAATAATAAAAGGATGATAATTTACAAAAGGCATATATGTTTTTTCAGTAACAAATAATGGAGAGCCTGGTTGTGATTCAAATACAGTTTCAGTTACAAAACTAAAATATGTTTGTGTAAAATGTTCTTTAGTTAGTATACGTTGATTCATATCGTCACCAATAGTACCAGCATCATGGTCTAAAATAATTGGTGTTTTTTCTTTTAACCATTGCTTACTATAATTGTCAATAGTATCTGCTAAATGCATATCTTCTTGTGTTAAGTAACTTCTTAAATTACCAATACTGTCTGGAGTAAAATATCTATTTAAAAAACTATGTATAGATTGATCTTGCCAACCACGTCTATACAATTCACTCATTATATAAATTCTATGCTCTCTTGGATTTGCATTCTTACATAAAAATTTATGTGAACGTATATGATCCTTACTTAATTCAGAAGAATCAATTAGTTCATTAGTTACACCTTTTGTTTTATGTTGCTTAAAATATCTTACATCACACTCGTGCCTATAATTTGTTTCAAATATATTAAAAGGATACATATTAATTTTTTGATCATCACCCACACGTTTTATTTTTCTATATGTATTATAACTTTCTTCAATATTCAAATCACCATATACCATATAAACTTTTTCAAAAGGTATGCCCTTATCATTAATACTCCAAGTTATATCATCTAAGAATCTTGGCATTGACAAATGAAATCCTTCAGATGGAAACCAAATTAACACTCTTACTTTGTTATTTGGATCACGTAATAAATTTAATATTGGTTCATCAATGTGATGGAAAACATTTTCATAAAAGAAAGCAAGATCAATCCATTCTGGTTGTATATGATAATATGTTATTTCATTTGGATTAACTGTGTCTATGTTTTTAGAATTCCATTGTATATCTTCTACTTCAAACATTTTTTCTATATAGTTAGACTTGACATTTCCATATCCATTAGAATCTATTTTTCTTTTATGTGGTGGTACACTATTTGAAATAGGTACATTGTTAATCCAATTTTGATATAATAAATTAATCATTTTCAATCCATGGTTTGATAACTTGGTTACAAAAATCAGTGTGTGCTTCTGCTGTAGGATGTCCTGCCATTCTTTTTCTTCCTTCAAACATATACCATCCTTTTATATCTTCTTCTGGTTTACCTCGATGTCCATTATCAAGCATCCATTCTGCCATACCGCCGTTGTTTTTATAAAACCAAAAGTTATTCCAATCAACTAGTTTGCTAATTTTATGTGCTAATGTAAAATGCTTTGTATCTTGAGGAATACAATCTTGCCATCCAAAAAAGCATAGTAACTTAATATTATTAAGTTTACAATACATTTGTAATTGTGATATACTTTCATATGTCCAACATAGTCGTTGTTCTTCGTTTATTGTTTCTTCAATATTTTTTATAAGTTTATTACTAACTATATTTTTACTATTATATTTTCCTTCAGTTGTCTTTACAATAATGAACTCTTCATGAAGTTGACCAAAATAATTAGGACCAGCTTCCCAATCTTCTTCTTCTTTTATAATGTTATTAAAGTAATCACTGTCTTGCTTACGAACATGAATATCAAATCTCCAATGACTTGAAAATTGTGCAATACAAATCTTTGGTCCTTGTGTTTCTTGTAATTTTATCAATGCTTCTCTAACAATAGTGTCTTGTCCAGTACCACCATTAGATACGTTTATTACATTATAGTTTTCTGATAGTGTTGATGCTAATGCATAAGACCATGAATTGGGTCTTGCAGTAAACGAACATCCAGTTGTAATAATATTTGTTATCATGATTCAATCCAAGGTTTAATTACTTTTTTAGCAAAGTTCCAATGACAGTCTGTTGACGGATGACCAATCATAATTTTTTGTCCGTCAACATCATGCCAACCTTTTGCTGGAACATTCATTTTATCTTCGTGAAGTGCTCCAGTAAAACCATTTGCTATTCCCCATTCTGCAAGTCCACCCATTGCTCCATAAAACCAAAAAGTTGACCAATCAATTTGATCCCACCAATTAGTAAGCTCTGCAGATTCGTTGATTTGTTTTTCATATATTGCAAATTCATTTTTCCAACAAAAGAATAAACAGTTAATATTTTTTTCTTTACATAGTTTCTGTAAAAATACAATGTTCATAAGTGTTCTTAATATTTGTTGTACATCTGAATGTGTATATTTTATATACGAATCTAGTCGATCACTAATATGTTTGCTTGTTCGAAATAAATCAAAATTGTTTTGTTCAAGCCCTCTCCACCAACGTTGATCTCCTGTACTTTTAATCCAAGTATAATATTCTTTAGGAAGTATATAATTATTTTTTGATTCCATTTTTTCATCATATATAATTTCAAATCTGTTTATACCACTAATTTGTGCAATAACATGAGAGTATGATTCTGTTAATACTTCTAGGCTAGCGTTTCTTAAATTCATTTCATTACCAGCACCACCTTCAGCAACATTAACTAAATCATATGTTTCTTTTAAATAATTCGCCCAACTGTTTGGTGCGTGAGTAAATGAACATCCTGTAGTTAATATTTTTTTCATAGTTCGTTTATTACCTGATCAAATACTTCTTCGCCTAAAATGTTATATAATAACACACCTAAGAATATAAACCATAATAACCAAAATACATAATAGCCTAGTTTAGTCCAACCTAATCCTAATATCTTGTATACTTTTGGCATAGGCAAATACTTTTCAAATAGTGTAGTAATATCCCATACAAATTTAAGCATAATGATCCACATTAATGCTCTAAAGTATTTGTTCTTTATGTCAGACACTTTAAAGTTTGCCTGTGCTTCTTTTACTTTTTTATCGTGTGCTTTATATTTTTCCCAAAGTTTTTTCATGCAACTTCTCCTGCAACTATTTGAAAGATTGTATATGCCCAAGTTTCTGCATCTTTCTGTGTAATAATAATATCTGCATTATCGCCATTAGCAACAATTGGTCTTTCAAACATATCATTTGTATCTTGATATTCTGATTCTTCAATAGTATTCATCCATATAGTATAATCTGCATTAAATTCTTTTCTTGTTTTTACAGTAGGGCAAACAAAATCAGCAACAACAGTTTTTCCTTCGTCTAATACTTCTTGAGCAAGTGTCCACATTCTTAATGCTTGTCTATCTCTACCTTCTGGACTAAAGTCCCAATCGTTTGCTTCTTTTCTTACTGCATCTGCATTTAATAATACTGCATTAAATAATGGTGCTAATTGTTTTGCTAATGTTGTTTTACCTGATCCTGGCAAACCCATTATTAAAATTTTACGCTTCATTGATTAACCTTTCCACAATTGTAGAAGCAAAATCTTTTTGTGCTTCTGTTGTAGGATGACTTCCTGGAAACTGTTCGTACCCATTATCAACACACCATTCTTTTAGTCCGCCGTATTGATGTGACCACTCTTGTTTATGACTATGATGAAACCACCAAGTTGACCAATCAACTAGTTCCCATAAAGGTATAGCATTCTCATATTGATTAACGATTAGTTCACCATGTTCGTTTGAATTGTTTCCGTCTGGATTGTTTCTACCTGTAAATATATCTTGCCAGCACATATTAATTAATTTTAAATTGTGTGATTTACAATACCATTGTATTCTTAATATATGTTCTAGTGTTTGTACAAATTGCAATTCTTCGTTATGAAAGTATGTAAGATATGTTTTCATATGTTGATTAACATCTGCATTATCAAATTCCCAATGACCAAATCCACCTCCACTTTTTAACCAATTGGAGTTTTCACTCGATGACCATTTACTAGTTACGGGTTGATTTTGAAATCCACCATTACCTTTCATGTCTTTGTAAATTTTATTATAGTTGTTACTTTCTTTATTGTAGAATAATTCAAAGCGATTTGGATTTGACCACATAGCAATAACTGTTGGATCTTTATCTAAATAGTGCGGAATGTTTGATATTAGGTTACGACTTATAAGTGCGTTACCACTTGCCATTTCAGAGCAATCAATTATTTCATAATTATTGTCTAGATGATTTGGCCAAGCAATGTTTGGTTCTACTTTATGTCCAGTAAAACTACACCCAGATATTATTAGATATCTTTTCTTTTCCATATATTCCTTTGTATATTTTTTTATGATATACATCTCTCCAATCTGTGTCAAGTGCTAACTTTTGATTGTATAACATTTTTTCTTTAACTTTTAATATGTCAGCTTCTATTTGTGCTAATGGTGTTGAGCAAAACTTTAATATTTCTTTTTTAGGATCATTACTGTAATCAATTATTTCATTATACAATTTAAATCCAAATGATTCTAATGCATCATAATATGCTGACGGATGTCCAACTCCATAGTATAAAAACAATTGTAAATTTACTATTGGCTTCCATGATTTTTCAGTAAAAAATATTGTATCATCTTCGTGTGTTTCGTTGATAACATTTAACCAAGATTGATACATCATATCTAATGGTACCGGCTTATCATCCTCTTTTAACTTACTAGCATCAGTATCTAATATTACAGGTTCAACTTCTTCTCCAGTTGTATTATAATTTCCAACCAAACTAATATAATTGTCCATTAGTCTATTTTCTTTACAAAAATTTACAAACTCTACACGTTTAGGTTTTATAGCACCATTCAAACTCATCATATGACAAATTCTACTATGGTTGAAATTGTTTACAGATTCATATTTCTTTTGTACATCTAAAAAATAAAATGGGTATGTATGTCTATGTTTTATAATTTCCTTGTGATTATTTTTTCTACACCACGTAAGATATTGTTGATTAAAATTAATACTTGGCATAATCATATGAATGTCATTGTAATCAATATTACTTTCATCAAGTAATTTGTGTAACATTTCAAAAACAGGAAGTCCGTCATCTAGTGATGGACCAGGTATATCAGCTTCAGTTAATTCTTCAATAATGAATTTACATTCTTCGTTTTCTTTTTTAGCCTTGTTATAAATGTTTTCGTGTGTAACCATTAACGGCAAAGGATGTCCACTAAACAATCCTTCACGTTCTCCGTTTTGACTTGGAGTATATCTCCAGTAAGGATAACTGTTATACAGTACTCTCATTAAATATTCCTTCTACTAATTTTATACTTGTTTCTGCTCTGTTAATTAAGTTAGTGTAATTGTGAATTGCATTTGAAAACATATCTATTGGTACACCATCTTTACATAATTTTTCAACTTGATCAATTGCTAGGTTCATTCTTTTGTATGCATCTGGTTCTTGATCGTACTCTTCGTTTATAAATGGACTAAAAGATTTGTATCCTTGTTCTTTTAAATTATGTAAAAAGTTTTGTGTTGATAATGCAACAAATGGATGACAGTTTATTATTGCTTTATATATTTTTTCTGTTGGAAAGAATTGTGGATTACAATTATGTGCACCACTATGTGTTTCTGATACTACACTAAAGTAAGTATCTAAATATAATTTTTTATCAAAAGGATAACCACTAAAGTGTTTTCCATATAATCCTTGTTTAACATTGTGTTCATCTAATGAATGTGGCCAATGCTTACATAATTTATCGTAGTCTGTTTTACTAATTAAGTCTTTGACTTCGTTATAATAATCTTCTAAGTTAGGATATTTTTCAATATCTTCTTCTGTTCTTGTTAAAGTAATTAATCCGTTGTTCATTAATCTACGTTGCCAATATAAAACAATTTGTCTTAATCTCATAAACTTATCTGGCTTACCATTTAATGACAAGAATGATCTTACAGCAACTTTACGTTTTGCTTCAAATGGAGGCACGTGTTCACATATTTTTTCTTCTAATATTTTTTTATAAGCATCAACTTCATAGTAAGGAAATGTAATAATATTAAATGCTTTTGGTTTTAAGTTATGCTTTTTTGCTATAACTTCATGTGTTTCTTTACCTAAGTCTGTTGAATAAAAGTAATATATTTTATGTGCAGGTACACCATCTTTAACTAAATCGTGTCCTAATAGTATTTGTTTTTCAACGTGTTCATCATGAGCAAATGCAGGTTCACGCATATAACATATTGCTAGTTTCTTACTAAACTTAATAGCATTCATTACTCCATGATACCAAACGTCATGATGTATAAAAGGATAGTCAACATCACTTCCGTAAAATGCTAGTTCGTAATGATCTTTACTATTAATAAATTGACTTATTGATTCTTCTTTAATATATTGTCCAATAGTTAATGGAATCATTTTATTACCTTACTGTATAATGCAAAGTCTCCTGAATATAAGCGACTTAAATCATTTGAATATTTTTTAATTACTGCATTATGTACATCTTCTATTTTTTTATTATCAACCTTAACAAACTTTTTAGTTTTTGGATCCTTCTGTATTTTGTTATCAAAGTTCTGTCTCTCAGTCATATGCTCAATATGAATATCAGAGATATTTTTCCAATCTTCATAAAAGTTTTCTAATGTACCAATAAAATCAAAATTATCTTTTTTTATATAAAGACTATAAGGAACGCAATGTTCATCAAAGCCATCAAAATTATTAATAATACTTTTTATTTTTTCTTCAGTTTTCTTTTCAGTAAAACACTCTTTTTGATACAAGTAACTTTTTAAACGTGCAAAAGGTAAACGTATAAATGTAAAAGATTTACTAGCTTTTGGATTTTTTCTTTCTTTTAACTTTAATGTTTCAATTATAATCGATGATGCACATTTAGGAACAACAATATACTTCCAATCTTTGTTAGAAAAAACTCTTCCACCGTGGCCAAATGATTCTATCATATATTTTCTCCTACCCAAGGAATAATAATTTCTTCAGCAAATTTATCATGATGTTCTTGTGTAGGATGATTACCTTCTGCAAAACCTGGATCCCACATTTCATCTACACACCATTCTGCCATACCACCTGTTTTCTTATGAAACCAAAATTGTTTCCAATCAACTAATGATACATCAATATCTATTTTTGATAATTCATCTTTCCACCAAAAGTTTAACATTGGTATTCTATTAAGTTTACAATACCATTGTGTTCTTGCTATGTGTTCTAAACTTTCTATAGCACCTTGTTGTTCGTTATAAATTTTTCTATACGGTTCAAACAAATGTTTTTCAACAGCATCATTATCTGAAACTTTACTGTCTACATTATTCCCACCATTTTTTACCCAATAACCATTTTGTGTTTTATCTATGTATGGTGATCCTTTTTCAAAACCAAAGTCATGTTCAGTTAAAAATGCCCGTCTATGGATTCCACTCCATTGACAAATTAAAATATTACGTTGACCTTGTAGTTGTTCTAATTTTGTTATTGCTTGTCTTGAAATATAATCTTGGCCGGCGGCACACGAAGCCACATTGTGTACACTCCACAATTCTTCTAACTTACCTACCCAAGTCATTTCACTATTATATGTGAAACTACACCCAGAAGTAATCACATTGATATTATTGGTCATACAATTATTATACACAAATAATTGGAAAAAAGCAAATATTATTATAGAATATGGTCTGCTATTTTTAAATCAACCAACTGTCTAGCAGTAAAATATTGGTCACTTGGTGTATTAAGTTTTTTACGTATGTCGGCCAAACTAAACCCAGTTGCTTCACGTAGTATGTTTAAGCATCTTAATTCACAGTTATTATTTTCTTTCATTTGTGACCTCATATCGTGCATTTTTGATTCCATGGCATCTGAATGTTGGTGATTCATTATACCTGTATTCTTAGCAATGTATCTTTCGCCTTGTTTACCACTTGCAAAAATTAAAAATCCAGCACTCATAACAGCACCTATACCAATAGTTGATATATGATGATAACTATTTTTCATTATATCAATTAGTGCAAATGCTTCGTACAAATCTCCACCAACTGTATTAACATATAACTTTAATGTTTTCTTTGGTTTTTTATTTAAATTACAAGATAGTATCCATTTGATTGCATCTTCGATATTGCTTTGATTAATTTCACCTGTCAGGTAGTGAATGTCGTTATCTTGTAAGTGAGCGTCTATTCTTTCCGCCGCTGTGTACTGGTCGTATTTTTTACTCATTTAATGCACCTATATGCAGTATTTAGTGTATTCTCAATATTATAGTATATTATTACTATTTCTTCTTTTTTGGAGGATAATTGCCATTTGGCATACCAGCACCTGCTGTAAATTTAGGGCCTTTTGTTGGTCCGTATCTTTTGTTAGTATTGCTGATTTTTCCACCGATTTGAGCATCTTCACCTTTTACTGCGTTTTTCTTTGATTTTTTTATTTTAGTATAGATACTTGCTGACTTATCACCACCACCTAAAGGCATAGCCAACCCAGCAATTGCTCCGCTAAAACTTTCATCAATATCTTTAATTTTCATAACAAAACTATTTATAATTGATAATTATATACGTATATAAATTCGTACATAAATATTAATAACATAGCAGTTATTATTGAGGTAAAAAATGGCATATAATACACCGGTTAATTACGGAACAGACAGAACAGTTGCATCCAGAACAATCTCTCCAGCTGACAGCGGAGCAACTACAAATAGTACGTATGTAAGTCCGAGGATTTACAAAGGATTCAGTTCCAATAATCCTAACGCAAAAAACAATATGTTATACGATGCTGACATTATTAAACAAGATATCTACAATCATTTTATGACTGCAAAAGGTGAAAGAGTAATGCTACCTAACTTTGGTAGCATTATTTGGGATCATTTATATAATCCATTAGATGAACAAACTAAATCATTAGTTGAAGAAGATGCTAGACAAATTGTATCACAAGATCCAAGAGTATCATTAACAAGTTTAAATGTCGTTGGATTTGAACACGGTATTATTGTTAATTTAACATTAACTATATTGCCACAGAATATGGTAGAAAAAATGGCAATAGAATTTAATGTTAATGGAAGTACAGGGGGTGGTTATTAATGAGTCAACTAGTTAGACAATCAAATTTATTTGCGGCAGAAGATTGGAAAGTAATTTACAGATCATTTAAAGATGCTGATTTCAAATCATATGATTTTGAAACTATAAGAGCATCAATGTTAAATTATATTAGTAGAAACTATCCTGAAAACTTTAACGATTATATTAACTCATCAGAGTTTATTGCTATATTAGATTTATTAGCATATCTAGGACAAAGTTTATCATTTAGAATTGATATAAACGCAAGAGAGAATTTTATAGATACAGCTTCAAGAAGAGATTCAATATTGAAGTTAGCAAATATGCTGAGCTACAAACCAAAAAGAAATATGCCAGCAAGAGGTTTAGTAAAACTTCAAGCAATACAAACAAGCGAGCCAGTTACAGATTCAATAGGAAACAATCTAAGTAATGTAGAAATTAAATGGAACGATCCAAACAATGCAAATTGGTACGAACAATTTATTACAGTATTAAATGCATCGCTAATATCAACTAACAGGTTTGGTAAACCAACAGCATCAAAAACAATTAATGCTGTGCAAAATGATTTGTATACTGTTAATAATACAAAAGCAATTGCTGTAGCACATCCGTTTACAGCAAGAATAGATAACAAGTCAATGTCATTTGAAATAGTTAGTCCATCATTTAATGCCGCAGGATACGTTGAAGAAGCATCTCCAGATCCATTAAATGCTGTAGGAATAATTTACAAAAATGATAGCAAAGGTTTTGATAGTGTTAACACAGGATTCTTTATGTATATGAAAGAAGGATCTTTAGCTTACAAAGATTTTAATTTTGATTCTCCAGTAACAAATAGAACACAATCAATTGACATTGATGACATTAACGATTTAGATGTTTGGGTGCAAGAAATTGGTTCAAATGGATTAACACAAGCACAATGGACAAAAGTTCCAACACTTGCTGGACAAAATATTATTTACAATAGTTTAGCATTAGGTACAAGAACAATTTTTGAAGTACAATCAAAAACAGATGATCAAATTGATATTAAATTTTCAGATGGACAGTTTGGTGATATACCAGTTGGATTATATAGAATTTGGTATAGAGCAAGTCAATCAAAAGGTGAAACAATTTCACCTACAGATATTAAAAACAAAGCAATTGGTTTTACATACGTTAATTCAAACGATCAAACGTTTGATTTATCATTAACATTTAGTTTAGAATATAATATTGATAATTCTTTTGTAAGAGAATCAATTGAAGAAGTTAGAACAAATGCAAGTCAAGGTTATTATACTCAGGACAGAATGATTAATGCTGAAGATTATAATGTATTTCCAATTACAAAAGTTTCTGGAATACAAAAACTAAAAGCAATAAACAAAACACACGCAGGTCATTCAAGATTTATTGATGTACAAGATCCAACAGGTACAGTTTCAAATGTAAACTGTATTGGTGAAGATGGTATTCTTTATAAAGAACCAAATAATTCAGAAAAAGTTTTAAATGTAATTGATTCAAGCTCATATGATAATATGGTATTAGAAATTGAAAAAATGATTCAATTAATACAAACACAAAACTTTTATTTTGACCCTTATAAAAAAGCAATTGAGGCAGTACCAATTTCAGGTTACCCAGCAAAGTTTATATTTTTAACAGGTGGCAGTGATATAGCACATTGGAGAACTATGCCAATTGCAACATCTAGTTACTATGGCTATCTTACACAGTCGCCAACAACAGACAGTGAGTCAACAGCAAAAAATTCTACTAACTTAAGAAAAGTACACAAAGCACCAACTACTGACAAGTATGGGTTAATACGTAAAGGTTCAAGGATTGAATTTGTAGATGACTATTCTAATCCAACTAAAATAATTTGGGCTACAATTAAAAGTGTAACAGCAAATGGCGATCCTGCAAATTTAACATCAGGACCAATACAGTTAAGCGAGTCTATTCCAGCAGGTTACAGAGCTAGAGCAATTATACCAAATTTAAGAACTACACTAACATCAGCTGAAAAAACGTCTATTAAATCAAAATTAAGTGAAGCAACAGCAACATTGAGTAAATTTGGTATTGGTTATAATTATTTTGATTCATCATCAAAAGAAGAATCATGGTACATTATTGATGCTGACAAAATTGATACAACTAGTGAATTTAATGTAATCAATAATAGTATTGGTAGTGGTACAGCAGGAACAAATAACGATTCAAGTTGGTTAATAAGATCACAGTTTACAGAAAAAGGTGCAAACACAAATCCTAAATTTACATTTACATCAAGAGGATTAGATTACATATTTCAATCAACTGATGACGTGAGATTCTTTTATGTAAAAGATTATAAAACATTAGATAGTGCAACAGGTTTAAGTATTCAAGATAAAATTGATGTACTTGCAGATGTAAACAGTAAAATTGAAGAAGGTTCAGGAGCATCTGCTTTAGCAACTATTGATTTAACAATAACATCCAGCGGAGCAATTGGAACAGCAACTAAAGATGAAATAGTAACTCAAACAAACTCAGGTGCAAAAGGAAAAGTAAAAGTTAGTATTTCAGGCTCAACAAATTTACAATTAACTGATGTGTCAGGAACATTTACAACTAATGCATCAGACCTATTAACAGGATCAGTAAACGGTGCTTATAATAGATATCCAAATGTTATAACAGGTGGAGCAGTAACAGGGTTTACTGATTCAGCAGGAGCATCTATTACAGCTTCAAATACAACAGGATTAAATTATACATCAGCACCAACAGTTTCATTTTCAGGCGGGGGTGGTTCTGGAGCAAACGCAATTGCAACAGTATATCAAGGTGCAATAGTTGACTTTACAATTATTGACGGTGGTTCAAGTTATGAGTCACCACCAACAGTAACAATTACTCCACAATCAGTTGGTGGAAAATTAGATGAAACAATTTCACTAGCAGTAGTTGATAGTGCCGTAGAACAAGATGGTTATGTTGACGATAGAAAAATAAAAGTATCAACATTTGATTCAGACGAAGATGGTATGCCAGATCTTCCTTTAGCAATTGACCAATTAGTTCATGACACATCGAATGGTAAAAACTATGTGTTCTTTGAAAGTTACACTGACTTTGACAATTACGTTTATTATAAATTGACAACGTCAGTTATGCAACGTTCAACATTAACTAATAATGGAATAGAGTTTTTAACAACTAATAACAAGTTTTATAAAGATGGTGCAGTACAAACTACAACTGGATCAGGAGGAGCATACGAATCTACTATAAGTTCAGTAACTTATAAAGCATTTGTTGGCAGATCATATTATACTCCAGCAGGTGTTAGTGATCCAATGTTCTTCCAATGGAAACACACAGCACCAAGAGATCAAAGGATTGATCCAAGTATTTCAAACATTATTGAACTACAAGTTCTTACAACAAAATATTATGATGATGTTTTAAGTTGGACAGCAAACGAAAAACCTGCAAGTGAATTTCCAGAAGAACCAACAGTAGAAGAATTAAATGAAATGTTTGCATCTAATTTAAATTCATATAAAGCAATTGGAGATCAATTAATTTATACTCCTGCTAAATTTAAATTATTATTTGGAGCATCAGCTAACGAAACATTACAAAGTAAATTTAAAGTTGTAAAAGCCGTTGGTGCAACAATGACCGATAACGAAATTAAAGCAAGAATACTTGCATCAATTAATACATTTTTTGATATTACTAATTGGAACTTTGGTGAAAGTTTTTATTACACAGAGTTAAGTGCGTACATACACAATCAATTATCAACACAGATTAGTTCAGTGGTAATAGTTGGTTCAGATGCTGAATCAAAATTTGGAGACCTATTTGAAATTGTATCAGCATCAAACGAATTATTCTATTCAACAGCAACGGTAGATAATATTGAAATTGTAAATGCGTATACAGATCAGAATTTGAAAAAGGGGTCGTAGACAATGGCTGAACAATTTGTAGCCTCAAAACAATTACCATATGTTTTGCAATCAACAAAGTTAAAAAACTTTTTTGATTCAACAGTTGACCAATGGTTCAAAAATGAAGATAACGAATTTACAAATGGATTTGTTGGAAGACGTGAAGGCAGAATTTATCAAGCAAAAAAAGATGCATACCTAGGCGAACCATCAGTAGATAGAATTAATTATCAACTAGAGCCATCAGTTGTTGTAAGAGATAACGACACACAAAATATATCATATCAAACAGTATATGATGATTTAGTTAATAAAATAAGATTTGATGGTGGTGGTGTTACTAACCATGCAAAACTATTTGAAGAAAGTTATTATTCATTTGCTCCACCAATTGATATAGATAAGTTTTTAAACTATGCAAATTATTATTGGTATCCATCGAATGATGATTTATCAACTGAAACTAATAGTGTGTTTTCTAAATTACCTGCTACAATTATTGACGGTTCTGGTGGTAACCAAATTGATCCAGCAACTGACATTATTGGTAAGTCTACATATACAGCACCAGATGGTACGATATTTACAAATGGATTACAAATACAATTTGGACAATCAGTTACAAACAACGCATACAAATTTTATCATACAATTACAGCATTAAATTTAACAGCTGGTGGAACTGGATATGCTGTTAATGATACAATTATTATTTCAACAGTAGCAGTTGGTAAAGTAACCAGTGTGAGTAGTGGTGTAATTACAGGTATAGATTTAACTACAACAGCATTAGGTGATGGTGTTACTCCAACAGCAGTAACAGTAGTAAGTTCAAGCGGTAATGGTGCAACTATAACAGCATCAACAACACAAACAAATAACACATACATGATTGAAGGTGTTGGTAAAGAAATTAAATTAATTGACGTAAGAACTTTAAGAAATTTAAAAGAAGAATCAACTTCAACAAAAGATTATATTACAGTTCAACGTGGTGCCAGAGATGGTAATGTTTGGTCTAAATCAAATGGTTGGGTACACAAAAGTACATTAGAAAATTATCCAAGTTTAACAACTTCATCAACTGAAAACCATTTATGGGACACAGGTGATTGGGATGAGATTAGTCAGGCATGGGATAGTGTTACTGTAACTTCAACAACTGCATTTACTAAAACAACTGGAAGACGTGCAACAAGACCAATTATAGAATTTAATAAAGATTTAGAATTATATGATTATGGTAAAAAACATTTACTTGATGTTACTGTTATTGAAGGAACGTTATCAAAAACACAAATTGAAACACAATCAAATATAGCAATTGATGGTAGACAAATTCAAAATAGAGATACAATACTATTTCCAAATGCGGCTTCGCAAGATGATTATGTCCAATGGGACAGTGGTTTATGGGATCATGATGTAGACTCAGATGCTACAACAGGTGGCGGTGGCAACACAGGTGGTGACACTGGTTGGGACGTATCGAGTACATCATTTACAATTGAAGGATCAATTTGGAAAGTATCTGGTGTAGGATCACAAATAAAATTAACTCAAGTAGTTTCAAGTGTTGATAAAGATGATAAAGTATACATTTCTCAAGGTACAACATATGGTGGTACTGAATGGTACTATGATGGCTACAATTGGAATCAAGCACAAGAAAAAACAGTATCAAATTCTGCACCATTGTTTAACTTATATGATAACAACAAAGTTTTATTAAGTGATAGTGGAATTTATTCTTCATCATCATTTGCAGGATCAAAAATATTTGGTTATAAAGTTGGTACAGGTACTAACGATACAGAATTAGGATTTCCATTATCTTATGTTACAGGTAGTGGGCAAAGTGATATTGAGTTTTGTAATTACCTCAATCTTGACTCATACACATATAATACCTCAACTGCAATAACAGGATACAACTATTTCAAAGAGTATTTGTATCCTGAAACAATTGCTAAAACTATTGATTATCAAGTAAACATTAATCCAAGCACAAGAGATTCAACTAAAAATGTTTTCTACATTGGCAGTGAAGAACAACCAATATTAATTTTACAAAGAGGTAATACATATAACTTTAAATTAAGTTCTCCAGAATCAAGTTCATCAGGATATACAGGAAGTAATCATCCATTTTATCTTTCAACAGGAACAACTTGGTCACAAAATGGATATGAAAATGAATACCTAACTGGAGTAACAGGATCAAGAGCTTACTATGGTGGAGCAAGTTCAGTTTTAGAATTTACAGTTCCATCAACAGCACCAAACACATTGTATTACAATTGTGCAACACACAATTCTGCAATCAAGTTAGTAATTATTGACAACCCAATTACTAAATTAAATGATGCTACTGAAACATACTATAAGAACGAATGGAACAGTGGCAAAAAATTAAGACAACGTTTAGTACAAGAACATACAGTTTCAAAAGCAAACTTAACTGATAAACCAACACTAGAAGTTATACCAACTTCTATTATTGATATGGCTGTATATAAAAATGGAATCAAACAAGTGTTTGGAACAGACTATACAACAAATAGAAGTGTTGAAATTGTGTTTACAACTGCTTTAGTAGAAAATGATTTTGTAAAAGTTTATTATGATACAAATAACGATTCTCCAATTAAAGCAATTAACTATTACGAAATACCAAAAAATTTAGAATCAAATGCTTCTAATGATGAAGTTTCTTCTGGTTCATATTCAGAATTTTTCCAACACTTTGAATCTATAGTTCAAAATCAAATAGACTTTAGTGGAGACATAGGCGGTGCAAACAATTATAGAGATACAGCAAAAGATTTAGGTAAAGGATCAATTATTTTACAACATAACGGTTCATTACTTAAAACAATGGCATTTGCAAATAATGATGATTTAGATGTGATGTCATCAATACGTTATGTTAAAAATAGATATCAAGAATTTCAATTAAAATTTTTAAATGCTGTAAACAAAATACAAGTTACACAAGATGCATCATTAATAACTACAGCACAAATAGTTGATAAAGCACTTAAAAATATTAATATAGATAAACTTCCATCTAGTCCTTTTGCAAATTCATTTATGTTAGCAAGTGGAGATAGATTTACAGCAGAGACTTATAACATTACCGCAACAAATCATACTTGGGGTAATACAAATACATTCTTGCAAGGAAGTGAAACACAAGAAATATTTAATACAGAACCAGGACTAACAATTAGTTCAGCATATAATCCAGATACTGATTTTGATAAACAAGCATTGTACGTTTATAAAAATAATATTTTAATGCTGTATAATCATGAATATATTATTAACACATCATCAGCAGGAACTAAAATTATTTTTATAGGTTATGCCGCTGACAAACCAAAAGTTAATGATACTATTACTATTAGACATTATACAACAATTCAACCAACATGGGTTCCACCTACTCCAGCAAAACTTGGAGCATCTAAAGTTTACAAACCAGAAGAAATATCTGATACAGTTACATATTCAAGTGGAACACGAAACTTTATACAATGTCATGATGGTGCATTAGTATTAAAATATAACGACTTACGTGATACAGCATTATTAGAATTAGAAAAAAGAATATATAATTCGATTAACAAAAGATTTACAAATCGTGACTATGCAGTATTACTTGACATTAATAAAATACAACCAAATTTCTTTAATGGAACTAGTTGGGCTAGAGACGACATTAATAATTTATTAAGACCATTGTTTACACGATGGGCTTCAGAGAATGCAGTAAACTATCAAGAAAATACTGGTTACACAAATATAATTAATTTTTCAAGTTCTTCAGGAACATTTAAAGTAGGCGAAAAAGTAAATGGCGGAACTTCTGGAGCAGAAGGTATTATTACTTCAGTAGGAGCAAATACAATTACAATTAATAAAGTTATTGATTCGTTCCAACTTTCAGAAACTGTAACAGGTGAAACTAGTGAAGCTACTGGAACTATTGCAACAAGTAGTGGAGTATTAATTGATTGGAAAGTTTTAAATTATTCATCAATAAATGATGCAAACGGATTATCATTACCAGGACACTGGAGAGGAATTTATCGTTGGTTCTATGGCACTGATCGACCACATACTCATCCATGGGAAATGTTAGGATTTTCACAAAAGCCACTTTGGTGGGATAATTATTATTCTTGGACAGCAACGTCAACAAGAACACAATTGATAAATGATATAGAACAAGGTATTATTAGAGATGGCTCACGTCAAAACTATGCTAACAATACATATCTTAATGCTGATAATGTTTATAAAAAACCAGGATTTAGTTCTTATGTACCTGTTAGTTCTACAGGAAACTTATTAAGTCCATTACAAGCAGGTATTATTACAAGTAACCCTACAGAAGTAAATTCACAAATAGATTGGGAATTTGGAGATGGTGCACCGGTTGAAAATGCATTTTACACTTCGTCAGTTTATCAATATGCAATACAAAAATTATTATATCTAACAACACCTGGGTCATATATTGATTTACTTTGGGATTCAAATAATATTCTTAAATCATCTGCAGATAACAAACAAATTATTGACTTAACAACAGGTAAGAGATCTAACAATACTAATTATTATGTTCATACTGAAACTGATAATAATCAAAAAACTTATTATAGATCTGGTGTACAGAATTTTATTGTTGAATATTTAAATTATAAAGGTAAATCAATTACTAGTTCTTTTGGTAATGTTGTTAGAAATTTACAAACAAACTTAACATATCGTTGTGCAGGTTTTATAGATAGTCAAACACTACAAGTTGAATCTGAAGCATATGATTCAACAAGTAATGCAACAAGTATTACAGTACCAGCAGAAGATATATCTGTATCTTTACACACAGGCGGAAGTATACAAGAATCTGTGTATGGTGGTGTTGTGGTACAAGCAGTAGAAGGTGGATATAAATTATTTGGATATGATATTGTTAATCCATATTTCAATGTACTTGTTCCAGTAATATCTGCCAGATCTAAAAAAGTACGTGTTGGTGGAAAAACAATTTCACCTGTAGGATATAATGCAGGAACTACATATCATAAAGACGAAGTAGTACAACATGAAACAAAATATTATCAAGCAACAAGCACACACGTTTCTTTAACTACTGAAAAGACTCCAAACTTAACTAAATGGAAAATACTAAAAATACTTCCAACAGTTGGTGGAACTGAAGTTGAACATTATTTTGATTATGATAACAATGAAATTAAGCAATGTGCATATGGTACAGTTTACAAAACAAGACAAGAAGTTTATGATGTTATACGTGGATATGGAGAATATCTAATAAGCAATGGTTGGATTTTTGATGATTTTAACGTTGACGTTGGAGAAAACAAAGACTTTGATTATAGTGCAAAAGAATTTTTATTCTGGAGTTTAGGTAAATGGGACAAAGGAACATTTATTACATTAAGTCCAAGTGCAGATAAATTAAGGTTTGCACCATCGTCTGGTGTAGTGCAAGGAATTACAGATATTAATAGTGGAGTGTATAGTGTTCTTAACAAAGAAGGATTTGGATTAGATGCTAAACAACTAGAAGTTATACGTGATGATGACGTTGTAACTATTACACATAAAAAGAAAATTGGTATATACGGATTACGTTTATCTGTTAAAGAAACAGAACACGTAATAACATTGAACAACAAAACAATCTTTAATGATACAATTTACAATACTATTTTAGCACAAAGACAACCACGTATTAAATTAAGCACAATTAGAACATTAGGATGGAACGGTAAACTTGAATCAGATGGTTATATTATTAGTGGTACAAGTTTAATAAACAACTTTGAAAAATCAGTTACCGATAGTAGATTGTATTATGATGTAGATTCTTCATTAGTTAGCACAGGTTTT
>Ga0181409_1000139_pt1 | contig 26929 bp, 36 predicted proteins | sample 32SPOviralmetaG_FD_130138 | JGI IMG/M metagenome (GOLD analysis project Ga0181409, IMG submission 130138) | Marine viral communities from the oligotrophic San Pedro Time Series (SPOT) site, San Pedro Channel, CA, USA - 32 SPOT_SRF_2012-05-30 | ecosystem: Environmental > Aquatic > Marine > Strait... | reverse complement strand
TGTTTGTATGGCTTTGCCTAAATAAATAATGTAAAAATCATCTGTAGTTTCAACATCACCAGTCATAGTTAAACCAGTACCATTTACTGTATAAGCATCTGTTGGCTCTTGTCTTACGTTGTTTACAAAGACTTCAATCTCATTTGCATTGGCTACTGCATGAGTTAAGGTATATCCTCTTTTAGCTGGACTACCAGTAACACCAGTTAAATCTTGCTTGGCAAAGCTAGTGAAGTTTACGTCAGGTGTGTTTCCAATAAAAGGCATATCAAATCCTATGTACTAATGTTTTCTACATAACTTGCAATAACGTCTAATGATGTTGCTGTATCACTTACAAAGAACAATCTGTCACCACTCAATAAAACAATCTTTGAATCATGTGTAAAAGCTGATCCACTAGGGATTGTCATGTCTTTAATTATATAATAATTCACTGAACTAGCTTGAACATATGCTGATATTGTTATGGCATTGGTTGTCGTGTTAGCCATGTTCAATCCAATCAGAGTATGAAATCCACTTGGAAAATCTGCTCCATCAGGAATGTCTGTGGCACTAGTACCAATGTTCCTCATTTTTATTTGTTTAAAGTTTTGTGCCATATTCTACTCCTATAAAGCTATTGCCATAGCTACACTAAAGCCATTGGTTGCAAATGAAGATGTATCTACTGCAACTGTGTTCCATGCAGAACCAGTCCACACCTTTAATGCTGATGAACCAGTATGATAAAATATTGCACCAGTTGCTAAAGCATTTCCGTCATTATCTGTTGATGGATCACTAGATTTGCTACCTAAATATTTATCATCAAATGAATCGAAAGAAGATGCTGCAAGTTCAGCGTAATACTTAGCTGAATACAACCCACCTGATACAGCAGTTGATGTTGTAAACCCTGATCCACCACCTAATGCCCATTGTTTTGCTGAACCTGCTGATATTGCACTACCACTTATAGCGTATGATTTTGCTGAATGTTCTGATCCATCTACTGCATCAGCTTCGACTGCCCAAGACTTTGCTGAACCTGACCCTGCTGTATCAGTTACACCAGTACCACCAATCGCCCAAGCTTTAGATGAATACTTTGAGGATTCAACTGCACCATCAACCTTGACTGCATAATTCTCTGCAAGTGTAGCATTGGCACTAGCATTTTGTACGGCTGATAAATTGTTAGTAATATTAGTCATGTTAGTTGTGTTTTGTGAAACTGTAACAACTGCATTAGCATTTGTAGCAACAGTCTGTATTGCATTACTAGCAGTCGTGCCATCTTCTATATGTGCTAATGTAGTTATATCAGCAGATATACCACCTAATGTATTAATGTTTCCAGTAATAGCAGATAATGCACTAACGTTTGCTATTGTTGGTCCTGCTTCTGCTGCACCAGTTGTCGCATTAAATCCTAAAACTGTGCCAACTCTATCTGCCTTTAATGGCAAGGTAAGATCAACAGCCACATCAGAATCTTTAAGTCTTAATGCCCTAGAGTTCTCATCATCTGCATCAGCTATCAAAGTAAGAACAGTATCTAACTCTGTATTTAACTTAGATATCTCAAATGCACCTGAACTTGGAAAGTCTGTAGTACGAGACAAAGGTACAGATCTAGTAATCAATACTGTACTACCACCAGTTGCACCAGTAACTGTTGTTGTCACAGACCCAGTAGATCCACTCCCACCACTGACAGTAAACAATGTAGTATTAGAAGTTGAGGCATCAAATGTTCTTGCCACTCCATCAACGAATACATTTATATCTGTTGATCCAGTAAAGAAAACAAAGTCTGTATCAAAAGGTGTAGTTCTTGTTACACCTTGTGCAACTGTGTAACTTATTCGTGGTGTATTTGCACTTAAAGCTATTGTCATAATTTACGTTTACCTTTTTTTGTTACAAATGTCTATCTATTTCTACCACCTGCTATAGATCGCAAGTCATCATCTAATCCTAACAAACCTAATATTGGTGCATTATATGATAAGGTTTTTAATCCTTCTTCTGTTCTATCGTTAAGAAGATCGTTAGCACCAACAACCCATTCTCTGTACATATTTGGTGTAGCACCTACCATTCCAAATGCAGAATCCCAACCAGTAGCATTGTATCTACCTTTTAACCATGTGTTATCAGGGTTATGCATACCAAATGCTGCAGATGCTTCTATTCCTCTATAAGCTATTTCAGAATATAAGCCAAGTATTCCTGATCTATCAGCTACTTGCATAAATAACTCTGAATAATCTTTATCTTTAAACCACCAATCAGGCTTCCTTGTAGACAATACTAGATAAGACATACCCATCAAAGCTATAGCACCTGCCAATCTATGTTTTTTATTAGGATCAAACATAGGTCTTAATATTCTTTGATTAGCTGCAAATGAAAAATTATAAAATTGAAATGGAAATGTCATTACACCTGATTCAATCCTAGCAATAGGATATCGATATGTACCATCAGCTAATTTACCTACAGATGCTCGTGGATCAGGCTGTATACCCATCTTTGCCATATATGGTTTCCATTTTTTAAATACAAATCCATCTGCCATTGTTGGTCTATCAAATGCTGTTGCATGCATAATAGTATTTCTAGCACCATTATTTAAATATGTTTCCATTTGAGACTTTAATTCTCTATCTGCTTTAGTTTTAGTTGCCCACCCTTGTATATTTAACAATGGCATATCAGAGTCAGTAAACTGCCATGCACCATTCTCATATAATCGTTTAGCTAAATCTTTTGTTATTCCATATCTATCAAGTTCATCAATATCAAACCTATCAAGGCTATCGTAGTTTTTTATTTGGTCATAAAACTTTGGAATTCTAACAGAAGAATCTACCATTTTACCTATAGTTGTAACTGGCGAAAGAAAATTAGCTTTATAGAAAAGGTTCTCCATTGCATCAGCACCTTTTTCTATCTTACCCATTTGCAATGGTCTTGTCATTTCACCTAAATATCTATCAACAGCAACATTTCGATTCATTTCTAAGCCTTCGCCAACATGATTTATTTGTTTAGCATTAGCTTTCATGTTATCAAAGTTACCATCTAAACTTCTAAACACACCTTTAATAACATTCCCAAAACCATGTTCAAGTATTGGCATTGCAACTGTTTCAGTCACAGCTGTAAGACCTGCTCCAGTTAAATAGGTAACACCTGAGAATTTTTTAGATATACGAGCAAACTTTGTATCCCATCTGTTTGGCTCTCTAATCATTTGTCCTGCAACTCTTTCATAGTCTGCTAAAAAATCTGATTTAATATTAGCTATGGCTCTTTGTGTATATTTCAATTCACCATTAGATTTTCTAGCTGATTGCATTTCAGCCTCTAACATATCTGTCACATAATCAATAGTATCATCACCAAATTTTCTAGCATATTCAATTCTAAAACCCATGTTTTTTGCATACTGTGACAATACACCTAGATCTTTTACTATAAAATCTTTAACCTTCCACTCAGGTATGTTGGTAGTCCTCATCATTATATGCTTACCTTTACCAACACCTAATGGTGTGCTGTATCCCATTGGGTCATCACCCATAGAAAGTATATGTGATACATCTTCGTCTGCAGCCTTTTGTGCTTGCTCTAAACTTGTAATTGGTAGTCGTTCATTCTTTGTGCCAGTCCATCTAGTAATAAAACCTTGTCCTAAATAATGATCAGCAAATACATTGGCTAACTTTTTCTGTTGTTCAGGATCATTCATCAACATCATCTTGTCATAATATATAGCCCACTTATAATTATTACGAGTTTGTTGATATCCTTCATAAAATGATCGTTGTTCTAGTAAACGTTTCATACTAAGTTTAAATATTTCTTTAGCTGCAGGATCTCTTTCAGATTTAATCTTAGTATCTAGGTCATCAATACGACCACTTAACTTTACTTGTGCAGATGCCACACTATCAGGTGTATGAAAGACACCTACATCTTGTGCCAACTCATCAAAGTATCTATAAAACTGTGATATACGTTCCATACCTTGACGTTTATACTCAGGTAGATTTGCAAAGTATGATTTATTCCAAGCAGGATTACCATTAAGTATCTGCAACTCAACAATCTCTGCCCTAAACTCTTCTTTAGATGGCATAGCTTTTAAATTATCTTGTGTTGCATCATTAAAATATTTAGTTTCTAATTGTTTACCTAATTTATCTTGAGCAAATTGATAAGGTGAAATGTAATCTACACCTGCAATCTTCCCAGTGCCTTGTCTTTTATAAAATTGTTGCATATAAAGATTATCAATATACTGCTCAACTTCAAATCCTTTAGCATTATATACTTGTTGCATAACATCTATAGATTGTACTGGTCTACCTTGCATAGATACTGCACCATTAAAAGCAACCTGCATATTAAAGTCTTTAACTATATCAGGTGCTTCTTGTCCATCATACTTTCCAAAGTGTAAACGTCTTGATGGAATTAATTTATTCATAAAACTAAGTTTATCTATAGTTAATTCTTTTAATGTTGACCCTTTCATTACTGGATCTTTATCTAGTGGCACATTAAACTTTTGATTAATTTTAAAGTCAGAATCTAGTTGTTGTACTGTTTCTTCAAATATTTTCCTTTGTGCCTCTAATGCCTCTGCACCATAAAATTGCTCTTCACTTTGTCCAAGAAACTTTCTGTAACCCTCTTCGTCAGATTGATCCCCTAATTCATCTGTTCTTGATCCACCTCGTTTATATATACCTTTAGGATCTGAAATTTCATCTATATGAAATGCTGTAACTGGTTTTGCAGGGGAGTATCCTTCTGTAAGAAGACCAACATCACCACCATCAAACCCTTTATCAAATGGAAAATCTTCTCTTTTAAATACATAAACTACATCACCATATCCTTTATCTGATATTGGTCTAAAACCTTGAACACCACCTCCAACTAAACCTTCCTTGTTTATGTTGGGATTTCTATTTGTCCTATGAAAAACATAATCAGGAAATTCTTCTCCCTTACTTAAGCCATCAATAAATGTTTGTTTTAAGTTGTAATTATTGTTGCCAACATTAGCATCAGGATTCTTTTTAGCTTTATGATTAGCAACTATATTACCAAACTTACTTGTAATACCTCTAGCACCACCACCAAGTAAACCTGCAAACACAGTATTACCTGCTACATTAGTAACTGATTCAGCATAAGTATTGAATGGATCGAAAGGCGCTCGTAGTGCTTCACTTCCCATACCAAAAAGAAATCCTATCTTACCTGATTCCTTTGCCACACCAAAAGCAGACTTAGCTGCCCAAGCTGCTCTTATCCCAGTATTAAATACTGGGTGAAAGAAAGCTATATTTAATGGATCTACTACACCTGCAACCAATGTTGCACCTATACCTGATCTTTGAAACACCTCACGATTTTGTTGCATAGCCATCAAATCATTTTTTATATATTGATAATGCTCCATGTTCTTGGCTCTTGATAGTTCATCAGCATAAAAATAATCTTCATTCTTTTGTATTTCACCAAGCCAATCAAATGATTCATCATATGGTGTATCTATAAAATTAAAGTATTCAGCAGTAGTATTAGTAATAGGTAGCCATTGATATTTAAAGTTAGCCTTAACTCCTTCAAAGAATGTTGGATCAACTCTACCCTCACTATCAGGATATATAGAATGTAGTGGCTCAACTTGTGTAGCAAGATCACCAGTAGGATTAAAGCCTTGTGGTTTTGTGCCAGTATATTCAAGCCTCATTAACCAAGCTCCTGATCCATAAAGTTAGCATTATCTCTTATAACAAAGCCTAATAAATTAGCTCTATCTCCTACCCTACCTCTTGTCTGTAAATGTATTTTAGTTTTAGTATTATTGAATTCACCATAATTATATGCTTGATGAAAACCTGCTTGTCTAAAGTAATACGATCTTAAATCAGGATCATCTGTATTTATAGCTTTTGTGATGGATTCATAATATTTTGGAAATCCTCTTTCTTTATCCTTTAATCTGTCATGACCAAACTGATAAGAGAAATCAATTAATGCCTTTTGCCTATCAACAGCAAGTTCTCCAAAATTAGGAAACTCATTACTATACTGCTCATATATTTCTTTTATTTTATCTGTATAAATAAGATCAGCTACTTGCTGTTTCATTCCTTCTGTGCCACCTAGATCTCTTTTAAAGTCATTCATTTTTTCTCTAAGCTGTGCAGTTGTACGATCAGAGTTTGAATTAAGCCATGCTTGTAGTGGTTTCAGCTTAGATACTAAACTGTCTGGCATCTTGTCATAATCCTTATCTGTAAGATATTGAATGTTAAAACCTCTGCCTATAGATAATGTGTTGGCATCTATGTATGGAGCAACTTTAAAATCTTCTTTTTCTGAAGTGTAATTTACTATATCAATCAAATTGTCTTGTATTTCTACAGCAACATCAGGTGTATAAAGAGAATTTTTTATTTCTCTTACTGTATCTAACATACCTTCTTTCATTGTTTCGGCACGAGTTATTAATTGCCAAGATGGATTTTCAAATCCTTTACCTGCTATCTTTTTTTCAATATAACTATCTTCTAATCCATTTACATATTCCGAAAATGATTTATCTCTTGTGCCATCTTCTTTAAGTGTACCCTTTTGTAGTATATCAACTACACGATTATTTGTACCTGCTTGTTGTCTTACACCAAATTTATCATAGTCCTCAAATTCTTGTTGTGACTTTGATTTAAATATTTCAGATGCCAATTCATAATCACCTGAAATAATAGGTGTTTCTAAATTTTTTACTGATTTTAATGTTGAGACGTAAGTAGGATCTCTCTTATCATTACCAATAAAATCTACAAAATTAATATTTTCTATACTAGGTTTATATAAAGATAGTTCGGATTCTGGAATTTTTGCTTTTAGTTTAGATAATCTTGAATTGTAAACTTGATTTATGCTTCTTTTTCTTGCTTCTTCTGCATCATAACTTAACTGTTTATCAAATTCTTTAGTATTAAAATATATTTCAACACCTTCATTATTTAGCAATGCTCGACCATCTCTATTTACTATTGTGTATGCTTGATCTCCAAACTGTGAGTTTCTATAATCAGGCAAAAGAAAATACTCTGATCCTAAAACACCATCTACTTTTGTTGTTTCAGCAACCATATTGTTCACATACAATTTAAACTTATCATAGTTACCATCTACATATTTTCTTTGTGGTGAAAATCTAGTTCTTTGATCTTTTAGCCCTAGATTTTGCACATCATAAATAGTTTCATCTTCAATATATAACTTATCATAAGTGCCATTGATTACTTTAATCATATTCTCAAGATTAAACTCTGCCATTTTTTCATTACCAACACCTTTTAATCTTTTAAACACTAATAGTTTTTGCACATAAGGCTTCATTTGATTCCAATGTTGTGCCTTTACATCTGTTTTTGCTAATACAGATTCAAGACTTTTATCAACAGAAGTAGTGGTAGCTTCAGGTAAAAACTCTTGAACAACAAGTTTTATATTTTCATTTAAATCTTTTTCAGTAGCAGGTATCCTAGAGAAATAATTAAACGCATCAACTATGTCACCACCATTAGCCCTAGCTACTGCATCAATAGCAATAAACTTAAAGTATTCATCATCATATCCTTTTAACTTAGAACGACCATCTTTTGTATATGCAGTATTGTTCCACATATCCAATACTCTATTAAGATACTGTGTTTTTTGTGATCGTGTTGCACTATCTAATGCAGTTAATGTTGTTATATCAGGGTGTTTAAATAACTCGTGCATTGATGTAGGTACAACAGATTGTGTCCTTACCATTCGCAATGCCATATCATATTGCTCTTGTGGCATAGTTAATAAGTTCATAGATGTAATTTTTGTGCCTAACTCTTTACTTAGACCTGCATTTAAACCATCTCTTGTTTTGTCATTGTTCTGTAAAATAGTAGGTGAAGTTGCTGAGCCGTTTAATAAATTAGCAAAACCTGATGTTTGATAATCTTCGCCCATAGCAGTCATAAGTTTATCTGCATCACCTGATCTATTGCTAATTTCACGAGTAATAATACCCATATCAGTTCTTGAAAGATTTAAATTATTTTTTAAATCAAATACTTTTTGTAAATCATCTATCGTTACAGCATTATCTGACAATTCTATAATCGTATTAATAAGTTTTTGTGATGGTTTTTTACTTTGCATTATTTGTTCAATGCCTTTGATAGCTGTACCATTTTCACCAAGTCTATCAACTACATGTCTCACTGTTCCAAGTGCCTGACTTCTTCTTAGTTCTGAAAATAAATCAGCAGCAGCAGGTGCTTTAATATGTCCGTCTTGCACAAGGCTATTAATATTATCTGTTATTTCTTTTACAGTTTCATTTATATCTGTATCTATTTGATTAAATACTTCAGGACCTTCTACTTCTATATCACTCTTTTCAAGATTTCCTTTTGTATATGTAAGTGTAGCTAATGAATTTATATTGTCTCTAGTTGTTAATAAAGTATTTTGTGCAGCTACTCTTTCATCTCTAGCAATAGTATCATTTAATATTTTATTAGAATGCAGTACCTTTTGATTTGTAATCTTAGTAATAAAGTCAGGTATGTATTGTTCCATGCCATTATCTTTAAAACTTTTTACATGAGCCTCTATATATGTATTAGCTTGTGTGTCGAAAGAATCTTTATCATATCTGTTTTCACTTTGTAGTTTTGCAAACTCACTCTTAGACATTATACCAATAGCATTGCTATATCTTTGTGCTAATATCTTTTGTGCATATGGTGTACCTACTTCAGTAAAGTTTGCTTTTTCAAATACAACTTTACCATTATCAGCAACAGCTAATGTCTTTGCCCTTTGAACATCATCTTTTATAGCATCTTGCTTAGCTTCTTCCCAAAAAATCTTCTGCATTGAGTTTCCTAACTCAGCTACAGCATTACCTAATTGAACTGCACCAGTATCTGCACGAACAACTCCAACTGGTTTGTTTCTAAATGTAGTAGGTTTTGATCTAATAAACTCTGCCATTATGTATAAAGTCCACTTCCACTTGTACCCATGTCACCACCAGTAACACTACCTGCTTTCATACCTGCACTCAATAATGTACCAAATGCTTTATATCTATATGCTCTGGATATATTATTTGCTTTTGTTACTGCCATAACTGCTTGTTGAGAATACTTACTTTGTTCTGCAAGGTTCTGATAGTTAGATCTTTGTGCTAATGTTTTATTATCTTGTTCAGCTTTTTTTAATAATGCCTTATATGATCTATCTTCTGCTCTACCAGTAACACCTGCTATAGCTGCATTCTGATTCTTAAAAGATTGTAAGTTTGCCATAATATCATTATGCTCTTGCAATGCTTGCAAGGCTCTTATCTTTCCTTGAGTCTTAACATTACGAGCAGTTAATGCACCTTCTGCTTTTGCACCTGCTCCTGCATCACTATATGCTTTAGCTGATAAAAGTGCTGATGCTATATATAGTTCAATCAAAATGCTACCTCTACTATCATTCCGTTAATTTGTAAGTCCAAAGGAAAAGACTGTGATACTATAACTCTTGGATCACGACTATATCCTAACAATCTAAACTCCTCTTTACCAGTAACAGCAGACCTTTCCATCAAGCCACCTGTCACTGTATCTGTTGTATTTCTTATAACCAAGTCTCTACTAGTTGATGTAGTACTTGGTCCTTGAACACTTACAGCTAGTGTTGAGAATAAATCTAGTATGACTTTTGGTATTTGTCTAGGCTCACCAGTCAAAGGTCCACCTTGTATAGTGGCATCAATAGGTAAAGTTTTAAGTGTAGGTGTAAAAGCATAGCCTATAAATGCCTGAGACAATCCACTCTTTACTGCACTAGCATCTATTGATGCACCTGATACAGTAAATGATCCTAAAAAGTCATTACCATTAGTAGCTTTAACTACAGCATCATTAGCAAAGTGTGATCCTAAACTGCCAAAGACACTAGCACTACCACTAAATGTATCACAGAAATCCATAGGCATATCTGTTTGAAACTCTTCAAGAAACAATTTAGTTGTTCCTGAACCATCATCTCTAGCACACACAACGAACAATCTTTCATGCACTGCACATATACTATGCCATGTTCCTTCAGTATCCCATAATGTCCAACCTGCTTTTTGATCTCCTCTTACGGAATAAAATACAGCTATAGTGCCATCATTGTTTATAAGAAAAGCATATGACTCACTTCGATTCAATGCACCTTTGATTGATGTCATCTGAACTGGATCAAGTATTAAATGAGGTGCAAGACCTGACACAGCCACAGATGTGTATGCTGCTTCAGAGTCTGTAAATAGAAACTCTCTCAATGCACTACCAGTTTTCTGTATAAACAAAGTCGCACCATCAAACACTGTAGGTTTTACAAATGATGCACCATAAGGAGTTTGTCTGCGTATCTGTGCGTTAGAAGGTGTAACTGGTTTGTCTGTTGGTGCTTGAACAAACAACTCAGCACCAGTAGTAAAGACTTGTAAATCTCTGTTAGATACTAAATGTCTAATAGAAAAGATCTCACCTACGTTTGCAGTAAGATCAAGAGCATCATTATCTTCTGCATCACCTATATCAAAGTTAAAGAACTGTCCTGACCTACTACCCCAAATGCCATCAGGTTGTGCCAATGTACCACCAAACCATAATCTATTTTGATGAAAAGTAACTGCAGCAGGATAACCTCTAAGTGGAGAATAACTTTGTTCACTAAACTCAGTAGTTGCTGCACCAGTAACAATACGAGGACTACCACCACCAATAGCACTTGATGTAGCAGTAGCACTGCCACCTGCAGTAAATTCAAATGTATTCTCATCAGGAACTGCTGTTATAGTTCTTGCACCATTTATATTACTATTAGCAATACCTCCTACTGCACCTGATCTTTCAAATGTAACTGAAGCACCAGTAGCTAAACCATGCAAAGCTTTTGTAACTCTAACTGTTCCACTACCTTCAAATGTTTTAATACTATCTATTTCTAATTGCTGTCTAATTGTACCTGCTATATTTACTGTAGCAGAAGTGGCACTTGCCACTGCAGTAACACGACAACGAGTTTCACCTATAAGTATATCAACTCCTACATGACCTGCTACAAAGTAATCAGCACTAGCAGTTAATGTTCTACTATTACCACTTGTATTATTACAAGCCATAGTCATACCTAATGGCTGAAAACTAAAGTATGGTTGAAATATGTCATTGCCATCTCTTGATGAATCAAAGTTAAATGTAGATACTGTAAATGTAGTAAGTCCAGTACGTTCTAATATTCTAGTCTGAAATGTATTGTGACATATAAACATAAGATCACCTTGCTGTGCAAAGGTAATCTCTTCAAGATAAGGTGCTGAGGTTGTATTAACTAACCATGTCTGACTTGTAATTGCCTGAACAGATGCCACTGCACCAGTAGAAGGATCAATCTGAAATATCTCAATTCGTGTATTACTAAAGGCTATTATATATTTTTCATCATCTGAAAATATAAATGGTTCTATTCTAACACTTTGTCGTAGACTTGCCGTTGCTGTGAATGATGGACTACTACCAAAGTTAGCTAGTCTTTTAGTGCCAGTTCTTTTCTTTAGACCACCCTCTGATCTAATAAAGAAGTTTCTTACCTGCTCTGCAGCATTAGTATATACTTTAGTATCTGTCCTAGATGTAAGGGCAGGACTAACTTCTCCAAACTGAAAGTTATTTAATGGCACTCTTACTCTTGCCATTTAACTTCTCCTATCAGTTATAAATCTTGATGTTGATAATCGTCTTGTTGTTTGTTGTTGTGAGTCTAGGTTTCTAGCTTTTGCCATTAACATATTAGCTTTTGTTTCCATGATTTGCATTAGTCTGTCATCTCTAGCTATAGAGGTAGCAAAGATAGATGCCAGTGAATATTGCAAGGCTAAGGAAAAGTAACTAGGAAAGTTTACTTCTTCTGCTCTAAATGTATAGTCAGCTATCAATGTGTCATTAGTTGTTGAATCACTAAATACTTTGTCACCATACACAGTATATTCAATTAATCTATCATTAATAGTTACGGCATGAAGTATAAGAAGATCACTTGGTAATTGATGTGCAATATCAAATCGACCTGTTGGTGTGTCTGTAAGTTGATTCAATACAGCTTGTTCTGTAGCAAATCTCCATCTTGCAGTAGCTAAAGTAGCACGAACTGTATCTTCATACATATTACTTGCTACTAATGCTTCTGTACTTGATGAGTCAAAAGAAGTAATAGGCTCTGCACCTATAAGAACTAATGCTCTTGATGCTATGTCTATTGCTGAATTTGCTACTGTACTTGTCATATAAAGATAGGGGGATTGCTCCCCCTACTCCTAATCTCCGTCTGTTTCTGCCACTGCAGTTCCGTCAGAGACATCAACTGTTGTGCCATTGTTTGATAAAACAGTAACAAAGTTTGTTGTTGGTGTATTAGTATCTTGAACAATAATTAAATCTCTTACGTTCAACATATTAACTGCTTCACCAGTAAAGTATCCTGCTGAATTTACTGCAGCAATCGCATCTGCTGTTTGATAAATCCATAAACATACTCCACTAGCACCACCAATTTTGTGAAGACCACTTGCACTATAAGCCATTCGACCCTCCTATGAGTTGTTGTCAAGAAGTTCATAGACACCATTGTTATCAATAACAACAGCACCCATAGACATCATTGAGGTTGCTAAGTGAGATACTTTCTCAGGAATATAGTTTAGTTCTGTACTTACGTCAGCACCAATACCTAATCCTACTGCACTTGTATGATAGACCATATTCTTACCTGCAGTAATTGCAGCAGTTGAGAATATCTTAAATCCTAAGAATTCTTTCATACTCATGCCACCTGCAAATGGTAAATTCTGATCACCAACAAAGTCAGATGATGCAAACTCAGTAATTAAAAATAAGTCAGCATATCCCTTTGGGTGCATAGCAATATATCTGCCACCATCTTCAGGTATGTTATTTGTACCAAAAGTCTCAAATGCACTTAGTAAGTCTGCCTTTTCTACTGCAGAACTTGTGTCATGTAATTGAGATGAGTTAGCACCTGAGTCCATAGCAGTGTATAAGATCTCGTCAGTCTTACGACCTAGAGCAGCAGCAGCACTTGTTGCTACGGCTTGTCTTTCATCTATGTTAGTCTTTAATTCATCTAACTTGTCGATAAATTCAGCAGCATAGAAGTCAGACATACTCACATCTACTGTGGTGTGTGCCAATTCCATTGGTGTTACTTGTCCATTTCTGGATTTAGTTGATGCAGTTCCAGTACCGATCTTTTGAAATCGTGCTGTACTTCCACTCACATTAGCTACAGTACGGACAGTATTTCTTAATTTACTACCCATTCTTTGATAAGCTAAATGAACTTCTGTTTCGAACTGCGTAATAAAGGCTGTGTCTATTGTGTTAGCCATTATAGTTCTCCTCAAAAAAAGTTAATGTTACATTTTATCTAGTTATCCATCTTAGCATCATCTAGTTATCCGTTAGGGCTATCAGCTAAATACTGGGCTATATTCTTTGTTTACCAAAATTTCTTCGCCTTTGCAACGTACAAATCGTAAAACTGCAAAACCATTTAACATAACTGGTGGGTCAAGTATCTCAAAACCTACAAAACTGAGCCATGATAAGGTGTGTGCATGATCTGCAGGTACTACATTTTCTAGCTGATAATATTGTTTTTGATAGTAATCAACCACTGGATTGCACCATTTAAGAAACTTTTTTTCTATTTTATGTATATCATATGTGCCTAATGCCCATATTTTACCTATCATATTTGTATATATTGGGTTGCAACCAAAGATTAAAGCAGGATTATTATCAACCATAACTGTATAAGTCTCACCATTTGGCTCTCGTAATCCTGCCATCAATGCACGAAAAGGAGTTGCACCATGTATAATGCACTCTCTTACATCAGCATCTCGCATATTATTTTGCAGATAATCTACATGACTAAGATTAGATTTGATGATTGGGTATCCATCATAGATACCCTCACCATTAAATTCTCTTGAAGCCATCAGTCACTTCTTGAACAAATGCCCTATCTCTTCTTGCAGGATCATAGTATCTTGGATCTTTCATCTTAGCCATAAGATCTTCAATGGTTGTTTTAGATGGTGACGTTGCTTGTGGATTTATATTTGTTTGTTGCATTGATCTTTGTATAAGTTCTAATGCTTTGATTCCCTCAGCACTACTACCTAGTTCAGATACTGCATCTCTTAGATCCTCAGGAAAGAACTTATTAACAAATAGTTGAGTAGCCTCTACTCTAGCATTTGCATTATCACCTAAACTTTTCTTAACTGATTCAAGGTCAGGTTGATTCGATCCAGTATGCTCTGCCCATTTAGTTATACCCTCGTTAAACTCATCTTGTGACAAACCATTCTCCCATGAATAATCTGCCCACCATTTGAGAAGAGGATTAGTTGCAGCTTCACCTTCATCTAATACTTCAGGTATTTGATAGTCACCTGAAGTAGCAGGTCTATTAGAGTAAGCTTCTGTCTCAAGTTCCTGCATAAGTCCTGCTTTGATATCTTCTTCTTTCTTACCTTTCCAAGATTCTATCTCAGAATATGACTTAGCCATATCTTCCCAAGTAGCAAACTTCTCAGGTAGTCCTTCAGGTCGAGTTGGTTCTGCTACAGATTCAGTTGTAATTGGAGGTGAGTTTACTTCTGTTGGGGTCTCTGTAGCAGATTCTGTTTGTGTTGTTTGTTCTTCACTCATTGTTTTAACCTCGTTGCATGATTGATTCTTTTAACCATTAAAGCCACTAAATATCTTTGCCCTTCAAGGTGTCTAAGTTCTGCATCTGATATATTAGCACCACTAATTGCTTCGATAGTAATTGACTTTAAATACTTTAACATCTCCATTCCATTAGGAGTTTTAAATACTGATTCTATAACTTTGGAAATTTGTTCGTCTTTTTCTTTTGATCTAGGGTATCCATCAACCCCCAAGTGTTGAGGCATTTGGCAATGCTCCTTGTTGTTGTTGCTGTTGCATTTGTTGTGCCATCTGCACTAGCTGTTGTCTTTCGTCTGCATCTCTAATTAAATTATCAGGTACACCAAACTTCTTAGCTAAATACAGTGCTGTTTCTTCTGAAGATATTAATATATTTAAAATCTCAGGACCGAATGATCCTGCCACAGTTTGTAGGAATCTATTCAACGACACAATATCTTGATTGGATTGTGCTTGTGCAAGGGGAGAAACACTTCGTATCTTAACTTCTCTACCATTAACTGTCGGCATTTCTATCCGACCCTGCTTCTGTAATATATAGACTACCCTTTGCAGTAATGGTTGTACCATTTCAGATTGCAGTCTACCAAATGCAGAGCCTATCTTACGAGATAGATCTGCCATACGTTCTGCAACTTCGGTAGCTGATGCAGGTGTTCTGTTGGGATCACCTAACATATCATTATACAAAGCTCTCTTTATATTATTTCTCATGTCATTTAAAATAAGGTTAGCAACATCAAATGATCCTGCCGCTCTAATTGGCTGTAGTCCTTGTGAGTTTGGTGCTTTAGGAATGACAGTCCCAGGAACTAGGTTAATAGTATCCACATTAATTATACCATCATCATCAATCTGATAGATACCTGATATAGCCATCTGTGCATTTTCAAGTATCATTTCTATTGTAAGATTGCAGGTCTTGATTGCACTAAGAGCATTTAATGCAGGTCCTCTGCCATAGACTTCGCCTGATGCTTTACTCCATCTAAAAGCTATAAATGGATTTGATCCAACACCAGTATAGACTTCTGACATAATCATAGCTTTTTCATTTATGTCTATAACATAATATCCATACTTTTCTTCGTTAGGATCATCATATAAACGACATGATACTTCAAGGATTTTTGTTTTAGCTTCAGGACTTCTGCTTATTCTTTCTGCCATTTGTGGAGTAAGAATACCATTAGGATATGCTATTGGTATATCTTCGTTCTTTATCATACGTTCACGATACACATGATCAACCTTACCATCAGGTCCAGTATCTAAAACAACATGAGGTAAAGGTATTGATTGAAAACGAATTGGATTAACAGCATCACCTTCCATGACACAGATAACTGCAGTACCAAGTGCCAAGTCTATAAAGCATTCATGTATCTCTTGAGCAAAGTTTGATGTCTGTAGTATTTCAAATACATAATCAGTGACACCATCAAGTGCATTATTAACATCATCTTTTTCTTCTTCAGGAACTTCTTGTCCAGTTACAAAGTCTGCCCATCTTGCAAAGTTAGGAGTTAATCCTGACTGTAGTCTTGATGCAAATTCTTGAATACCTACGACTGCAGTCTCGTCAAAGATCTTGTCATCTTTTCTTTCGCCTACTGAAAAGTTTTTAAATCCTTGTCTTTGAGGTAAGCAATACTCATAGATTTCATCATAAAGATCTTCAAAGTTAAGCCTTACAGCCTGAGCCTTCTCATAGCTTTGAAGCATTTGTTCTACAGTTTTCTCGTGCATTAGTTATCGTATTCGTTATAGAAACCTATGCCACCACCTGAACCTCGGAGCAAAGATCGTCTACCACTACCTTTTCTTTTTCGAGTTATATTTTCTTCAAGAACATCTTGTCTTGCTTCTGATCTTTTTTCTGTTTCTATTTCTTTAACAGCTTCTCTTTCCATTTCTTCCTCTTTCTCCTCTACTGTTGGAGGAGGAGGTTTTGGTCGGCTACCACCTAAACACATTGTAAACTCCTTACATTCTTGCCCATAATCCCTGCCGTTTCTGATGCTTAGGTCTACGATTAAAGACATCATATTCTACTCTAGCATTAAAGGTTTCAATCTTTTTGTTCATGCCTAGTACTTGCCTTCCTTCGCCTGACCCTAACATCAAATATTGCATGGCATCATGAATATGTGAGTATCGATCTTTAAGAGGTTTATCTTCATATCGTTCTCCTGACACTTGCATACGACGATATTGATAACCTCCCTCAAACCCTTTTACCAATTCTTTACACCTAAAGTCAATCAATATTCCTGAATTACCATCAACCATTCTATTTAATACAGATGCAACAGACTCAATTCTTAAGGCAACATCATTACTTGTTGTAGGTCTGGCACTTAATCCTGCACCTCTTAATATCTGAAAAGGGGTGGATTCATCAGTCTGCGCCCTGAAGTCACCTGCAGGATCTCCATAAATATGTACTTCACAGTTGGCATATCTTGTAGCTATCTCTGCCCTTAACAATTCTGCAAACCTAACAATTCCCATATCAAAGGCTACTATCTCTTGCAGTATCAACCATCTGCCTCTTACCTTTTGCCCAAAGACTGCAGCAGGAGTTAATCCAAAGTCCAATCCAATATATAACGGCACACCATCAGCTACTGGTATTTCTTCTTTAGCTACATGAGTTTCATGTACAAACATATTATAGACTGGCTTACCATCTTGAATACTGCCAAGTCTGTTCATTACATACACATCTATCCAACTCTTAGTCTTACCTTGAACCAAGTTAGGATAATATGATTCCAATATATTTAATCTGTTCTCTGCTTTTTTATTTGGCTTGTATCCAGTAACAGCACCATCTTCATCTTTCTCTTCTATCATACCACTAGGTTGTGTAAAGAACTGCCAGTTGTCAGGCTTGACTAACATACGACTTTCTTCCAAAGAAATATGATCAGGCACTGGAACTTCGCCACTCATGATAGACCACCAGTGATCTTCTTCAGGACTGTTAGTATCACAGATAACACCACTCCAAGTTGCAGCACCATCTTTCACACTAGGATATCTGCCAACTCTCATAGTGCAAGCATCAATAATTGACTTAGGTATTTCCCTAGCCTCGTTGACCCATACACCAGTAAGTTCCAATGAAAGTAATTTTTTTACATCTTCAGGTCTATCAAGTGCTAGGAATATAACTTCCATCTCTAAGTCACCTGCTGTTATCATATGAGTGTAAGGCACAGACCACATAAACTTCCCCCACTCATTCTCAGGAAACCAATCAAGCCAAGTCTTAATAGTCGTTGTTCTTAGTTGTGGGTTAGTGTTTCTAATGATTGCCCACCTGCTTTTTCTCTTACCATTCTTATCAGGCTCTTGCATTAAGGCTCTACGAAATATTTCAATACTACAAGCTACTGACTTGCCACTACCAACTGGACCTCTTATGCCACGAAAGAAAGTATTATCTTTCATGAAGTCCTTGATAACTTGTCCATCAGGTTTGTATTTAAATTGTATCAATGCGAGTATTAACTCCGACTCTAAGAAGAGTGTCTACAGTCTCAGGACCAATAACAGCTATTACTTTGTCTGCTTCCCTATCAGTACAGAATTGTTCAGGGTGGTGTTTCAGGTGAACTCTCTTAACGACTTCTCTAAGTATTCGTCTCTCTTCAATCTTGAGAGTATGTAAGAATGTCATTTAACAACTCGTGTCTTACGATTCACTTGTTTCTCATGAAGTACCTTACAGTACTTATTATAAAAAAAATTACCTAGCTTATTAAAAAATTTAAATAGTTGGAAGTATATATCAATCATTCTCTATCCTATGAATAAGATCTATAGCTTTTCGTTTTGCTTGCAATCTTTTTGGGTTGTTTAGATACTTGTTTATTTCTTCTAATTGCTCTGCGTTTAGCAGCCGTAGTGGCTTTGTATTCAGAGTCCGATAAAGCTTTAATTGCTTTTTCAGGTAGATAACGTTCGCCAGTTGCCTTTGACCCTTGTGTACTAGGTTTACCTGATTTCGTTCTCCACTTTTGTCTTGTCCATGCACGAAGCGACCTCTGTGATTTCTTCAAAGCCATTAGGAAGTATAACCTCCACCTTTAGCTTTATATTGTTTAGCTAACATCTGTGCCTTACGAGCAGACCATTGACCAGACTTGCCACCTTTGTTACTCGCTTTGATCCTATTAAACAAAGCCTTTCTCATTGAAGGCTTTGTATAGTTTCCTGCTGCATTAACTGCCATCTACTTTTTCTTCTTAGATGCCATAATTTTTTTCTGTAAAGCAGTAGGTAATGTCTTTTGCTTTGCAGTCATCTTCTTCTTTGCAGGTGGTCGACCCTTAGTAGTTCCGTATGTTCCTTTTCCCATTGGCATCTTAGCTTTCCTTTCTTTAAGTTTATATCTTAATAATTCAACTTTTAAATGAATTTCGTCAAGTCTTTTTCTTTGACTTGTTTCGTTTCGATATTGCTCTAGCTTTTGCACGAGCATCAGCCTTACTTGAAGCACCCCATGCACGAAGCGATAATAATAACCTAGTAGGTTTTCCTTTAGCATCTTTCTCTGGTCCTCTCATTCCTGCCATACGAGCCAAGAAGGAAGCTCGTCTAGGATTGTCACCACTCTTTACTGGTGCTTTTAATGTGCCACCTTTATATGAGGCACGACCCTTAGCATTTAATCCACCCTTAGGGTTCTTACCTTCTTTTCTAGTCCATGCAGGTGTCTTAGCCATAACGTACCTTTTTAAAGAATAATGTTTGTATGAGAGGTGTTGTAGTAGTACTCGCCCACATTTTTACCCCCACCCCTAGTATATCATACTTTGCATTTATATCTGTAGCTCTACACATCTGTTTATGTCAAGTCTATACTAACATTTATATTACCAGTGACTAAGTTCATAGACTTCTCTATTGGTTTGTATCCTGCTCTATCTAGTATATCCTTACTAGCTTCTAACTGCACGTACTCACTCTTAGCGCTACTACTTAACTCAAGCATCTTATTCGAGGCTTTCGTAGCATTCAATCCAATACTTTCTCTCACTCTTTGTTGCATATACTCTTGGATATGAGGCAGTCGCAAAGTCTTACTGGCTGTCACTCTTCCTGATTCACCTTTGGCATATCCTGCAGTGACACTAGCATCTGTTACACTACAACCAGTTGCTACGATCGTATCAACAAGTAGTTTTTGTTTCTTGGTCAATCTAATCTGTGTTAACAAGAGATCCCCCCTTACCCCCCTTTTATGAACACTAATCAAATGCTTGTCAAGGGCATTTGTAACACCTTGTATTTATTGGACATTTCACCTCCATGTACACTGTGCCTAATGCCATGCCCATTCACAAATGCAAGAGTTCCCCTACAAGCTAAGAGTAAGCCTTGTAAGAACAAGGCTAACTATCGCTAGTAGCCCAACCTCTTCCCCTCTTGCATTTGCTCGGTGTTCAAGGCATTTGGGTCGCAGGGATTCACAGACAGACTGGTGAGATCACACCATAACAATTCATGATTACATATAATAAACAATGGTTAATGATACCAATGACTGTGAATCCTCTAAACACATTCGTATTTCGAGGATCAAAAGATCTGAAGATCGCCCAGATCTCTTGACTCTTCATGCGACAATATCCCTCTCTTCGCACACTCCCTTTACTCTGCGAGGCACAAAAACTGCAAAACGCCTCTGTTATTTTACCACACTTGTAAAGTGTAATGCTTCACCCCGTTTCAATAGTCATGTCTGTGAGATATGTTGGTTCGCATTATCGGCAAGCCGACTATCGCACTTGACTAAGTGTGACGAGTGATATCGTACTTTGCAGTTTTTGTTTAGTACATACATTAACCATGATATATGAAAGGAATCAAATCATGAAAAATACATTTAAAAACATAACTGAACTATCTAACGTACTACTAAGTGAAACACCTGATTCACTATTCAACGACGTCGACAACTTTCTTATCGACCGACCAATGAATGCTGATGGTACACAACGAGAAACATCATACTCAAAGACTGGTATACAACAGTCCGAACGTATGGAGAATCCAAAATACAACTTGGATCTGTTTCTAATCTACGGAGGTATGTCACTATCTACTGCATACTCTCTCAAATCTGCTAAAGATTATCTTGATCGTACACAATACACCTACAATCAAGACGTCGAAAGACTGTCAGCAGATGAGGTTCGTGGTACATATGTTGAGATTGCATACATGATGGCTCAAGACAAATACGAATTATGTAAGGCACTGTATGATCAATTCACTACCCTCTTCACTAAGATCATGGGTTATGATTGGGCAACGGAGAATGGTAAGGTACAACCAAACTACGGCATAGAGTGGTACATAAACAAGAAACAGTACAAGTTGGCGAAACAACCAATGCCTACTGTAGCTAAGAAGAAAGTTACTGCCAAAGACAAGGCACTAGCGAAATCATAAAGCACTATATAAAGGGTAGAGTGTAATGCTCTACCTTTTATTTTTATTTTCAAACCTTGAAGATTAGTATCGCCATACGAGGCTCTACTAATCTATGAGATTCCATCTCATACTCTGGGTAGCTTGCTAACTACAAATGCTCAGGCTGTAGTTGGTGGGGGAGTTGTCAACCTGATCGTGTAATAGCAAGTCAGCGACAAACTCACCGATCGTTTTGAATCAATAATTAAAAAGGAGAATCAAATATGATTTACATTTCATGTATAATCTTAGGTACTGTTGGCACTGTACTATCAATCATATATGCATATGAATGGTCAGGTGCTGATCCATATGTATTCAACTTCATTGTTGCATACACAATAAGCTTGGCAACATTCCAACATGGACTTGCCAATACAAGAAAGAAAGTAAAGAAGTAATGGACAATTTCTTTATAATATATTTGATATGGGTAATCTTCTGTATCATTTCGTTTGCTGCATTCATGTTTTGTTTGGTAGCATTTAACACAACTGGTTTATAAAGGAGGTAACTATGAACCACATGACACAACTAGCTAAACTAATCGACAAACCTGCAGAGTATAACTTTCCTATAGAAACTATACCAATGAAAGGTATGTGTGATGACAAACTAATCAACTGTGATGATCGTGTTATGATTATCAGAGCAGATACAGAAGAGTATCTTGGCAATCATTCTAAATCATATAGACCTGTCACTCATGCAAAAGTACTTGATCCAATCATTGATATTGTGGACAGTATGAATACACCATACATTACACAAGTAAACATGATTGATAATGGTGCTATGATGGAAGCACGAATCATATGCAAAGAGATTTGCTTTGATGATCCTGCACAGCAAGATTACATTGCATTTCAAATTACAGTTCGTAACTCTTACAATGGAGTATGGTCTGTGATGATACAAGCTGATGGTCTACGTCTGTGGTGCATGAATGGTTGCACTACACCTGATAAAATTGCCAACTACAGACAGAAACATAATGGTCGTTTCAATTACAACTTCGATCATATTAAACACTCAATCAATTTGTTTCGTGACAACGAGCCTCGCTTTCGTGAGTGGTACAACACCAAAGTAAGAGATGATGATGCAATAACTTTATTTGATAAATTAACTTGGACACCAAAGCCAACTGTTGATGGCAGATATCGTAACGAAACTCAGTTTGTAAACTTACTTGGTTTATGGGGTAAATATGAAAATCAAATTGGTAAAAACAAATGGGCATTATACAATGCAGTAACTCATTGGATATCTCACCCTGAAAATGTCAGTAGTACGAACAAAACTATTGTCGAACGTAACAGTAAGATGCTATCATATATGTCTAAGTCAGACTCAATGTTCAATTAATGGAGGTTATAATGGACATCAATTACACAACATCAGAACTAAAAATGTGCCAAGTATATGCTAGACTTGGTACACCACAAGACTTCAGGATAATGTACGATCATATGTGTGACGTAGCTAAACCATATGGCTACAATCACCCTGAGTTTTGGATCAACAAAATGACTGCCAAGACAATCAAAATATGGGAAGCAAACAATGCTCCCAAAGATTGGGAAGGCAAAGAAGCATCTGATATTCTCAATGATATGATGGATACTCAGATCAAACACAGTTTTAACTGAACCCTAGTTGGTTGGGTAGTAGCCACGCATCTTCTCCTTGATGCGTGGCTACACTAAAGCTATGCAAAACACAGTACGATATCAATACATATCACTGATAGATAAGCTAATATTACTGCGACAAGAACGTAAGATATCGCAGGAAAAATTAGCTATGACTATTGGTATAAACACAAAGTTGTTTGGTCAATGGGAACGTAAACTTGTTGAGCCAAAACTATTTAATTTGCTATGTTGGTGTGAAGCATTGCAAGTTTACCTTACAATTTCACATGATGATGGAGAATTCTAATGTCTAATAAAATGAAAGAACTAATCAAAGAAAGCATGGATTGGTCTTACCTGCAAGGTAAGATAATTATTCTGCACAAACTTATCAATGAATTAAAAAGTACAGTTCGTGAACTGGAAGAAGAACTAGAAAAGATGGGTGTGAATAATGGCAAGTAAAAGCAAGATCAAAGGTAACTATCATGAGAATTGGTTTGTAAAACTATTCACATCATGGAAGTTACCAGTAAAAAAAGTACCACTATCAGGTAGTCTTGGTGGTGAACATACTGGTGACATCAAACTTGTTATCAAAGGAGTAGAGTATGTTGTCGAAATAAAATACAGAGCAGTAGATGGATTCCCTAATGTTTTCAAGGTGTTAGACGGAAAAGATATTGCAATGTATAAACGTAAGACTGGTGATCCAAGATGGGTTGCCATCATTCCAGATACAATATTTAAGGAGATAATAAAATGATGTGTGTCATATGTAAAAAAGAAATAGAAAAACAATACACAGAAGATGGTGAAATGTATTGGGATCAAGGCAATGATGCCTTACCAGTAGCAGATGGAAGATGTTGTAGCAAATGCGACAAAACTATAGTGCTACCAATGAGATTCACTGATATGCAAATGTCACTTTTAAATGGAGATAAAAATGAATAAGTATAAAAAACTATGGCAAGATTATTACGATCAGGTAGTATCACTTGATGGTCTTGAGCAGCAAGTTGAGCAAGCAGAACATGTGTCACAACTACAGCGATACATCAACTACAAAATGAAACCTATCTATCAGTCAGACAAAGACTGGTGTAATGCAATCGCTACAGAATTATGGAATGATTACTGGAGCAAACACAATGAACATTCTATCTAAAGATTGGCAACCAAGCCAAGCAATCATGGACAAATACAAGGAGGTTAACCATGACAGAGAAACTAAATACTTCAAACATTTCTACATTAACAACCAGTATCGTAGAGGAGACTGGGATCAAGAGTATTGCAGATGGTGTGACAAACAGACCGATCGCAAAAACTCTCGTGCAACAGTGGGGTACAGATCCAAACGGATACACAAAGAAGATTCATTCTATGCTAGAGTCTACTCTGAACTGCAGGATAAATGAACGAGTCAACAGTTCTTTTGTATTCTTCAGATGGGAGATGCCTTCCATATCAGAGGTAGCTACTCGTCTCAATGACAAGAAGCAACTCATCATCAAGACTATGCAGGAAGCTATGACTGTAGCTGATCCCAAAGATATTCAAGATTGGATTATGGAAGTCATGGTATGTACTGCCAAACAATCTGCCTTGACTGAGAGAGACATGGCACTCAAGGCAAAAGTCTATGCCACAAAGCTTGGTCATATACCTGCAGATATATTGCGTGATGCGTGTCACAAGATATGTCTCAACAGTAAGTTCTTCCCATCACTGGCAGAGATCTATCAATATGTAGAGCCAAAGCTTTACTATCGTAAGTCACTGGTGGAGTTGATATCAAGTAAACTAATAGCATCAATAGGAGATAAGTAATGTTAAATAAAGAACAAGTACAATGGTACTTTGAAGAAACGTACATTGATTATTGGGAAACAATAACTAATTTTTTAAATAATGAATGGGAAAGCAAACAAAGTTTAGTAAACGATATAAAAAATCAAACTAAAAATAGGAGTTATAAATGAGTGATAAAGAAAGTTGGGATTTACAAATAGCATTGAACAAAGTTACATCTATGAAAGTAGATAAATTTCAAACTAAATGTGAAGAACATAATATAAAGCACTGGGAAATAGATCATATGATTTATGACTTAGCACAAGCATTAGTACGGAGTAAAGCAAATGGAAAATCCTAAAGAAATAAAACGTATGAATTACTTATCATTCTTTAAAGATGGTGTAGCTGATGGTTTGTTTATAGGCAAGCAAGATGAGAGTAAATTATTCTCTGCTTATTATAAACAAGGATATGATTACGGATTAGTATTATGGAACAGACAAGTACAAATAGAAGATGATGAATGGGAGAGAAAAAATGGAAGATAGATTTGAAGATGTGCCACAAGAACTAGATGAACTAGATCGTGTTGGTAGAATCAAACTAAAAAGTTACTACGAATTTTATCAGAAGATATTATTTTATCCTGATAAAAATGACAACTTGCAACCTGCAGGTATGTCATCTAACCACAAAGATTATATCTAAACACTTGATATAATTACATAAATACTGTATGCTGATAGCAGAAATGGAGGTTTCAATGACAGTAGATGCACGACACTCACCTAATCGTGAGGACTTTATCAGAGGTAGCGACATGGTATCTTTGATGCAAGGTAAATGGAATGAGTTATACAAAATCAAGATGGGTCAGATAGGTCGTAAAGATCTATCCCATTTGTTCAATGTAAATCTTGGTACATTCACCGAATCATTTAACATGGACTGGGCAAAACAAAATTATGATTATAAATTTGCTAACCAAGTTCCATTCAAAAAACAATATGGCAGCATAAACCTACAAGGTACACTTGATGGTTATGACTACGAAAACAAAGTACTTATAGAATGTAAACATACACATAGTCGTAATGACATGGAGACTGTGATTGATTTCTATATGCCACAGATACAATTCTATATGTATCTATCAGGTGCAAAGCAAGGATTGTTATCTGTAATATTTGGTAACACATATGATGCAGTAGTTGTTGATGCAAGTGATGAGTATCAAACTTACATGCTAGACAGAATCAAAATGTTTTGGGAATGTGTAGTACATGGTAATGAGCCTGATGATGTTGCCACTGTTGTCGACAAGCTAATGACAAACAAGATACCTATCAATGGTAAAACAAAACGAGATGTATCCAAGAGCAACAGTTTCACAGAAGCTACTAATGCTTACATGATGTTTGAAGATACTGCCAAGAAATTTGAGAATGCAAAGAAGCTAATCAAAGAAGAGATCAAACCTGATGAAGCAGAGATCTACAATGATGTTCTGTCAATCAAGCGAGATAAACGAGGGTCAATTCGTATAACAAAGAAAGGGTGAGTAGACCCAACTCACCCCTTCAACTATCTGTATAATGGAGGTTACACATGACAGATACTAAAACTAATACCAAAAAAGCAGAGACTAGTAAAGTCTGGGCAGTCAAGAAATATACTCTTGGCGAAGCATTACTTGAGTTTCAAAAGCTACAAGTTGGTGCAAAGAAAAGTGGTACTGCACAAGTGACACATGGTGGCAAACAAAGAACGTATGCCAAACTAGAAGATGTTATTGCAGCAGTATCACAAGGTAATCAGTTTGGTTTATATTTTACACAAGAGATTGTGTATGTATATACATCTCATGCTGATAGTAGTTCTGATGTTGTAGTTAGAACAACAGTAAGACATATACATGATGATGCTACATTTGTATCTGAGTTACCTATAATGTTATCTGATGCACAAAAAGCTAACAGTCAAGCAGTTGGATCAGCAATAACCTATGCAAAGAGATACACTTTACAGTCATTGTATGGGTTACCTTCAGAAGATGATGATGGTGAAAAAGCAAGTAAACCAATAATCAATACAAGTAAACCAAAACCAAGAGGA
>Ga0181409_1000130_pt1 | contig 27415 bp, 31 predicted proteins | sample 32SPOviralmetaG_FD_130138 | JGI IMG/M metagenome (GOLD analysis project Ga0181409, IMG submission 130138) | Marine viral communities from the oligotrophic San Pedro Time Series (SPOT) site, San Pedro Channel, CA, USA - 32 SPOT_SRF_2012-05-30 | ecosystem: Environmental > Aquatic > Marine > Strait... | reverse complement strand
TATCTGTTTTAGGATCAGTGACTGATACTGGATATTCATTTCCATATCCTAATATTCTAGCAGATATAATCAACCATTCTTTGTCACCGATAACAAGTTCAGAAATATCAACTCCTGATGTTACAATTAATGCTTCTAGCAGTTTATCAAACATAACACCTTCGCTTATATAACTACTATTAGATAGTATATCTTCATCATATGCAGTCATATGCCGCATTTCTATTTTTCCTGAATTTAACACTGATGTTTCTGCATATACTTTGCCTTGAGATGGCAATGTAATTATGTTTGCAGGAAATTTGCTGTTTTGCTTTTCTTGTTCGTACTGCTTTTTTGCTAATTCGACAATCTGTTTGTTGTCTAATCGATCGGTAACTTTACTCATAATATCCTTATTATAACTTTATTATAAATATGGGTGAACACAAAAAATGGGTAGAAATTAATCTACCCACTCTATTAATATAATTTGTATTTTTAGAAATTTAAGAATGCCCAATCGTATCGAAGATCCATTGAAATTTTAACAACGTCTTCACTTGACCAATCTAATTCACCAAAGTTTGTACTAGTAATATATGTTCCTTTTAATATCCACTCTTCAACTTTTTCGCCTAATGGAGAAAGTGATGTCAATGTTACTTCTTTTTTATACATTGATGAATATCCATCTCTACCAGTTGCAGATTCATGATGTAAACGTACCCAATCCATAACAGACTGTGCTGCTGATGGTACAATTGGATCATATAGTGATATTGAGATTCCATTCCATTTAGTTTTACCTTTTACGTAACGTTGAACGTTCATGTGATCTAATACAATTTCTCCATTGTCTAGACTAGGTTTAGCAGATGAATGTATAAGATATGCAGGTATACCTTCAATTTCCATGATAAATTGATGCGACTTTTTTGGTTCCCAAGAGTATGCGTTTTGCCAATAATTGTTATCAATACCATAATCAGCAAAATCCGTACCAGGATTCGCAGTATTTACTCTATCTTCTAATGCCATATTTATTCCTTGTATTTTAATATAAATATAACGAACAGTAAAAAAGGCAGAACCGAAATCCTGCCTTTTGTGTTATTTTTTAATCCTATTCAGGAAATGATGCACCCGTAGGTTGAATATTAAAGTCTAAGACAATAAATTCTGCCGTTCTAGTTGGTTGTAAAAATATTTGACCATACATTAGATTTCTATCTATTACGTCTGGTGTGTTATTTGTTTCATCCATTACTACACGGAATGCTGACAAACCTTGCTGTGCTCTTACTTGTTCTAAATAAGGATTCACAATGCTCAAGAATCTGTTTCGTGTTGCTGAAGTGTTTTGTTCGAATACTAGGTATTTAGTTGACGACGCAATAAACTTCTTAACTTCGATAAGCAAACGACGCACATTGACACGGTCTAATGCACTCGGACGAGCTTGCAATGTCTTTTGCCCCCAAACACAAATTCCTTCATTAGGGAAGTTTGCTATAGGATTAACACGGTTCTCATATAATTCATCTCTATTCGATTGACTTAGATTCTTATATGTGCCAATTGCCGTTGTCAAACCACCTCTAGTTAAACCAGCTGGTGCATACCATGGTGCAGTTACAACATCATTAAATGCTAATACACCTGGCATCACTACTGATGGCGGAACGAAAATTGGTTTATTTTTTCCTGGATCTACAACTCTTACCCATGGGAAATATGTTGCTGCATAATTGCTATCAATATTTGTTACTTGTTGAACTACAGTATCAATATTATCTGTTAATGCATTACTATCCATTATATAGAATGTGTCTTGTCTTTGTTCTACTAAGTTTCTAGCAGCACTTGTCACTAATGGGTGAAGACTATCAATAACACCTGGTGTTATCAACATGTTCATATCATAATAATCTGCATTACTTAACAATGTAAATGCTTTATTATATGCCTTAGTTCCAGTTGTGGCTGTACCACTACAATCAAATCCAAATGTATTTGTAGATTTAATATTTGTTCCTGATAGTTTAGGTAAATTAGGACGAGCTCCATCAAATCCACCTTGCATTGGCACTATAAACTTTCTAGTGTTAATAGAAACATTGCTGGTAAATGTGTTAGCATTCAATGCTGTTGTCAATGATCCGCTATATGCAGTTGCTGATGTTGGGAAATTTGCTCCTGCATCTTGACTTACGTCCCCTAGATAAAAGTCTACATTACTACCAGTAGTCGAATTAGAAGTTGGAATTGGAGATAAATAATTCAAGTTATTCAAATTATCAAAATCAAATCCGAAATAATTTCTGCTATTAAATGTGGTTTGAACTTGTGATGTTAATGTTTCTACTGCTGCTAAATTAAGTGATGCACTATACATCGGAATTGGTGATGTTAATGCCACAAACCCAAATGGTATCAATGTTTCGTTATTTGTTTTTTCTGCTACACCTGGATCAACTTCCACTCTAATAAATTTAGATAAATTAGGATAATCACCATTAACAACAATATCACCAGCATCAGTTACTGTGCTATATCGGTCTCCAATTACTCTAGAAATATATCTAGGAGAGTCTGGATCTAAATTAACATTTACAAATGATTCAACAATATCCGGTGTTCTGTCTGTGTCTTGTGATGAATATGGAGTATTAGCAATATTGGTAGTGTTTACACGTCTTACCTCTACTGTAAATGTTCCATATCCATTTGGATCTGAAACTTCGCTAGCAAGTCTAACATCACGAATACCAATTTTCACTTCAGAACTAACTGAGGTACCATGTGATAGTGTGTGAAATTTAAATAGATTCTTTGCCGTAGTTCCAATTTTCTGAGAAGTAATAAACGGCGTTGCTGCTGTTTTATAATCTTCTAAAAATGCATAATTAGTACCAGTTACTTGTTCTAATGAAATAGTTACATCAGCCATTTTATTAAACAAGCTAGATGCATTTTTATTTTCATATTGTACATATACTGGATAATCTACTGATTTAGGAGACTTACCATATGTTTTTGTTATATATGAATTATCAGTTGATACAATTGAAGCTGATACTGAAGCTCCATTCCCTGCTAGGAATGCACTAAAGCCTGGTATTGATGTGTCGGTAGTAAATGATCCAGATACTTTTATTTCAAATGAACCTGACGAATTATTATTAATAACCGAGTCTTCAAAATATGCTGCATTCACAACACTACCAGCACCTAATACTGCTTGAGTTGGATGAAGTATATGTGTTACGGTTTCAACTGCATCTGCACCCGATCCTGATTTTGCAATGACGCCAATTGCCCCATTTGGTATAGAGTAACCATCTTCATATAAAAGTCGTGTTACTGTTATTACATTTCCATTTCTTAGATAGTCATTAACTACAAATGGAACATATGAATCATCTGTATATGATCCAAATATTTGTTCAAATTCACCATATGATGTAATTTGAGTCGGTACTAGTGCAGGCCCCTTTACGGTTGACCCTACTATTGCTGCACCGATTTGTGCTACTCCGCCAGCTAAAAACGATTGATCGACTTCATTCGTAAATACACCAGGCGAAACGATTCTTTCTGCCATTATTATTCTCCTATATTTTGTTTATTATAAATATGGTGGTTTAACCCCAAACCTATGATTCTGTAAATGTACCTGTATTGATATCAATTGAACCTTCGCCATATCGTTCTTTAAGATCTGCCATTAGGTCTTGTTCTTGCAAACGAATTGTTTCAAATTTAGTTAATTCTGATGCATGTAATTTCTCAAGTTCTTCAACACGCAAAGACAATGTAAATTTTTCAATTTCTAAATTTCCTAGTGTAGTTGTTAGTTCATCATATCGTTTCCCGATAGATTGTATTGCATCTAAATCTTTTTTGTCCAGTTTTTTAGTTGACATATTTTATAACCTTTTTTTTTATATTATATATAAGTATTGTGATATTTCCAAATTATTAAGTAGTATATGTTATTATAAAATTGTAGGGACTTACTGAAAAGCTCAGTGTTGATCCATTACCAGTGCCACTAAATGCTGCTGCAGAAACTTGTGGAACGCCCCTATTTCCGCCGTTGATTGCAATATCAAATGTATTCGCAGTGCTTGAGTTTGGAGTAACTGTAATTGTATTTATTCGGTATTTAGGAATACCACCACTTGGTTGTTCCAAGCTGTTTACTCCTGATGTTGTGACAAGTACTAAGACTCCGGTATGTAATGAGTTCGCTTCGCTTAGTGTGTATGTTCCACTACTAAATATATGTGCACCTGCTGTTGGTTTATCTCTTGGACCTAACTTTTCTACAGCACTTTTTTGTTTTGGACCTAGTTTTATTATATTACCGATCTCAACAACCATTACTTTTGTTATATCTGCCATGACTTACAATTCTAACCAGATACCGTCTGGGTTAAATGATATTACATATTTTTCTGTTTGTCCGCTTACGACGTTCAAATAATGTCCTACGATTCTAACTGCATTACCCGATGCTGATGGTGCAGTTTGAGACATAGTGCCTGCGGTGGTGGCTACATAAATTGGTGAACCAACACCGGCAGAGACTGATGTAAGCATGTTGATGTTAGTACCTATTATTCCTCTTATGAGTATATCAACTCCACCAGCTGCGCTAGCGGCATTGAGTGCTATTCCTAATATACTCGTTGATAATGAAGTGGTTGTTGCATTAGCTTTATACCACTTACCATTAGATCTCATAACGCAAATATTTCCAATGGTTAAATCTTCTCCTGCAATTTGTTGTGCTAATACATCTCCGGTGAAACCATATGTTGCAATTCTACCAGGATTAGGAGCTGAGGTTATACCTGTATGTATGTTATCTTCGTCTGCAAATGGTAAAGCAGAAGCTCCTCCGTCTACTGCAAGTATCGAGCTATCTGCAACAGCTCCGTTTCTTAATATAAGTCTATCATTCGCCATAAGTCTAGTTTATTTTTAAATTAAATGGAGCCAGTTGGTGTCCAAAATTCACTACTCAACTCTATTAAACAATCTGCATGACTACCACTCCATGTTAAAGACACGCTTTCATCTGCAATAAAGGTCGGTTCATTAGCTGTGTACCATTTCATTATGAATTGGGATTCGTCAACTGATTTTCTAACCGTTTCAGATGAGGTTTCCATTACTTGTGTAAAATCTACACTTCCAGTATCGGATGTGTTTGCAAATGCATATGTTCTATTTGTGTAATCCATTTTATATAAATATGTTGCTATTATTCAAATCTACCCCTTAAAGCGTTGTAGTTGTGTAATATTTCTCTTTCTTCTAGTCCTCTATTATACACTCTTACGTTTGCAATTTGACCATCCCACACATGACTTGGAGAAGAAGGATCACTATCTGCTCCTATTGCTATTACTTCATTATCGGCATCATCAAGTGATGAAAATCCAGAGGCAATTGCAACGTTTACACCATCTAAATAAAGTCCAACTCTACCGCCAGATATATTTGCTATTACATGATGCCAATTGCTGTCTTCTGAGTAAGATGAGTATGTAGCAGTTATCCATCCACCATCATATACCTGAATTATTAGATCTGATGAATTAGTCCATAGTATCCATGCACCTGCAACTCCTACTTGATCTTTTGAAACTATTCTTCTACTCGCACTATTTGTTGAATCTGATTTGAACCAAGCTTCAATAGCAAACCCGGTGAATCCGTCCATTTCATAATCACCACAATTAATAGATGTATCTGTTCCATCAAAATCCCATGAGGGTGTAGAGCTTACAAATGTGGGTGAGTTTATAAAAGTTCCTGTTTGGGATAAGTCAATTGTATTACGTGTTATAATAGCGTTGGGGATATAGCTTGCTCTATTAGCTGCATCATGATTAATCATCAGCCCATCTGCTATTACTCGTGTTGTTATAGAACCTCTCCGTGTACTCATTATATTGCCTTGATTATTGTTTTAACTTTAAATCCGCTATCTCCATAAACAACCAATCTTGCAGTACTTCCTGATATTATTGGTTTTATTATGAGAAGAGATGTGCTTCCTATATCTCTGGTAGATGTGTCTGTAAAGCTGATGTTTCCATTATTCCATACTGCCATTATGCTTCCAGCTCGTGAGTTAACATTTCCAACTTCTCTAGCAGTGTATTCAAAAAATGCTCCATCATATGAGCTTGTGCTTAAAGAGCATATCGATTCAGTGGTTGTAGATCCAATCGTGCTACTTATAGTGGCAGTAGTATATAATGATTGAGGTGTTTTACCTATAAACACATCACCACTAGCAGATGCTTGTAGCACTGGAAGTCCCGATACATCATTAGCTGAAAATAGTGTTCCGGATAGATCATTATCAACAGAAAATAAGGTGCCTGCACTTCCTTGTACTTCCAATACAGTACCACTACCTGTTACTATTAATGATCCATTTATTTGGGTATTGCTAGCTGTCAATTCAGTTATTACCCTGAGAGAGCCGCCTACCTGGACTGCATTACCGTTACTATTTTTTCCTACGGTAAGCAGATCACTATCATTATATCCTAATGCTACATACCCAATAGTTGCAGATTGGCGTTCGCCTCGAATATACGGAACATCATCATTTGGAGCAAATGTTCCATTATTAAAATACAGTGATGCACCGCTTGAATCTGATGAAAATGGTAATTCTAAAAACTTTGCTGAGACTTCACCACTTGCGCTAACATTACTTGATGCTGTTACGTCACCTTTTAAGGTGATAGGATTAGTTGACTTTCCTAGTTGGATAGGATAGGTGTTATCAAATCCAAATGTCATTGCACCAGATTGATCGTTTACTGCTATTCTTTGATTAACTCTAAAGACATTACCAGCTACATCTCCTGCTACTTTTACGTTGCCAGATGCTGTTATATCAGTCGATACGTCTAGATTATTTAAGGTAGCGTTACTACCAGATATGATAACTTTTTTCCAATTTGGCATATTATATTTCCTTCATGTTGTTGGTTAGTTACATACACTTATGCCGTGCGTGTGCCTACTTCCTTTCGGCCGAACAACTATTAATTTAATATAAATATGTTATGATTTAGTTTTACGGGTTGATTTCTTTGCAGGTTGAGCTTTTTCGATTTCTTTGATACCTAGAGATTTTTTTTCTTCTTCATGCTTTAATATTTGTTGTGCTGAACTTATTTCATTATCAAGTTTATTTTGAAGTGTAGAAATAAATTGAGCTGATGACCCTTTTATATCAATTACATTTAATGATTGTCGCATTGCTGCAATTTCTTCTATAGACAAATTTTCAATCGAGAATAATATCATAACTATTTATTTTTTAATATTTACATATTGTTGTTGTAATTTTAATACGAGATTATACAGTGATTCGATATCTTCTCCACTAAACGTTGATCGCTTTACCAAAGAAAGCAACGTCACAATTTCTGTTTCATTTAAATTAATATCAGTGTGGGATTTTGTGTTAGTTTCTTTTTTGATAATTGTATTAGATGCTTTAAACCCCATAATATATTTACTTGTAACTTTTTTTATAATATATAAAATATTATGCATATATCCAAATGCTAGAATCCCCAGATGATACATATATATTACCTGATTTATTATATCTAGCTGCTGGTCCTGATGTGTTTGGATTAGTACTTGATAGAGTTGTTACTGCCGACATAAATGCGTCTGGTGTATATGCTGCACTATCTGCTGCGAAGCTACTTGTTACTCCCCAACGTAATGCACCAGAGTCATATCCAAATAACTCACCAACGTTTTGCGTTGCTTGTTGCACAACAATACCACCATCACCTGTTCCGCCCGATCCAGAAGCAAACAATACAAATCTATCTTTTACTTGTAAATTAGTAGTATTTTGAAATGATGCAGTTCCATTAACTAGTAAATCTCCTGATATATTAACATTGTTTGAGAATGTTCTATTACCAGTAATCGTATCAGCGAGACCTATAGTATAAGAAGGAGCTCCTCCTAATGCTTGTGCTGCGGTACCTGTAATATCAATTTCACCAGACGTTTGAGTTAGTGTGATAGTTGTGTTACCTTGTACTGCATCCCCTGCACTTGAACCGTAATCAACAGATAATGCTGATCCGCCGCCTCCGGAAAGACCAGTTCCTGCTACTGCAGATGCTAATGCATCGGCATCAATTCCTCCGTCTTTAACACTAATTGTTCTTGCACCAGCGCCATCAAATGTAGTTCCGGTATTTAATTGTATGGTAGCATTATCTACTGTCAATGCATTTGGCACTTTAAGAACAGATAATGTGTTACTTGATACTTCAATTGTAGATGTATCGGCAGTATTAGTATTTAACATACTACCTTCTACGGCAGTTGCTTGGATGGTTGAAACACCATTGGTGTCAACGTTTACATCTCCAGCAATCGTATCTATTATAGATCCTGAAATTGCGGATATTAATGTAGTGGTATTAACTGCAACGTCATTAGTGTTAACTGTGATGTGAGTACCTGCTCCAACTGCGGCTGTTCGGGCTGTTCCTCCGTTGTATGCCGAAGATGCTGCTAAACCAGCTCCTATAGTAAGATCATCTAGATCGGTTCCCAAAGCTTTTCCACTAATTGTGCTGTTTGATAAAGCTGAGTTAGCTACATTTGCTAATGTACCGCCTAATGTTATAGTACCAGTTGTTGTAATAGCTCCGCCGGTTAAAGTTAAACCATTTACACTTCCTGCTGTTGCTACATTAGTTACAGTTCCGCCTCCCGCAGTTGATGTAATAGTAATAGATCCAGCTCCGTTCGTAACATTAATACCTGATCCTGCTGTGATTGTTGCTATAGCAGGATCTCCAGTACCGTCTCCAATTAATAGTTGACCATTTGTTAATACTGAAGTTGCTGTTACAGCACCAGTTCCGCTACCTAATAATATTCCACCATCTGTTAAAGATGTTGCACCAGTACCACCTGATCCAACCGGTAAAGCTGTGCCTAATGATAATGATGCTAAATCAGCAGCTGAGCCTGAGACTATAACCTTTTTCCAATTTGCCATTCGTATTTCCTATTTCTTTTATATAAATATATGTGTACTTAAATTAATCTAGTCCTACAAATAAACTAGATGATGTAAAATATATTGCACCATGTGGTGCTGTTGTTGTTAGTTCTTGTGATTGAGTTGCAAATATAACTACACCACTTTCTGATACTGCTAATATGGGAGCAAATGATGTATCTCTGATTAAAAACATTGTTGGTGCATCATTAGTAATTGTAACAGCTCCGGATTCTTTAACTGTTAATACTTCGACGCTGGATGATTTAATAAGAAATATATCTCCACTTGTTCCATTAATATCTAAAGATCCAGTTATTTTAGCATCTCCAATAAACGGAAACGGTGATGTTGAATTTAATGCATGGGAGGCAGTTACTGCAAATGATGAGGATATATTATATAAAGACCCCGTTTGTATTTGTCCCGGTCGAATCTGTCTAGCCATTATTGCCATCTCCCATTAATAATAATTGCATCGGTATCTATAATATCATAACCCAATACATTAGTATCAAATACTATTGTTTGAATTGTAGCATCATTTGGCGTCCAGGTGTATCCACTACTATCAATATATTGTCCATTAACATATATGTCAAACTCATTTACATTTGCAAATTGTAGATTGGTTGGATTAATTCCTGGTTTTGCGTTTACTGTTACCGTAGTAGCAGATACATATGTTGCAGTTTTATCTGTTAGTGTAGTTAAATATGTTAATACATTACCATCTATTGTCGTACGACTACCGCCGGCGCCGTTAACAATTACAGTGCCGCCACCTACAATAGTTTGTGATGAATTTAATAATTGAGTAGGAATTTTTGTTGTTTCAAATATATTACTATCAATATCAACAACTGTTTGAAATACTAATTTTTTTACTGAATACATTTTTTTCAGCGTAGATATTTTAGTTTCGTGTTCTGATAACAATGTTCCATGTACTGTTAATGGTATTGTGGCTCTAACTAATCGATCTTCTCCTACCGTATTAACCGTTTCGAAACTTACATTTCCAATTATAGTTTCATACCGATTTTGTTCATTTCCCCAAGCAAATCTACCATATGGTAATATTTGATCTACCAATTCATTCATTTGTGTAGTAAAATCACACCAGAGCATCAAGTCATATTCAATAGTAACATATTTGGGAACGTCTACTACATATACTTTTTGTGATTTCTGTTTAGGATTTGTTGGTATAGGAAATAGTTCATCTTCATATCTATTTCTACTATTATATTTAGATCGATAAATTAAACGATTATCAGTTAACTTTCTATTAACATCTAAACCTTTTCTGTTGTCACGTTCTGACATTGAATTTCGTTTAAGCATTAATAAAGGAGATTGTAACATTCCTTTTTCGTCTCGTATATATCCTAGTCTACGAACATTATCCCACTTTTCACCATTAGCAAAAATAGTAGGAACTGATATTAAATTTTTATTTGCTGTAATTTGAGGTTCAATTTCATTTTCAATATACCATTTTACAGCATAATCAATATCATATATAGTACGAGAAGCACTTCGAATTACATCATCATCACGACGTGTCTGTTCCGATCTATTTAAGATTGGATCAGCTCCTAATCCATCTGTTCTATCTGGATTTGGTTTATTTGTTTTTCGATCGATATTTTTTCTATTATACTTTGGCATTAATCTCCTTTATATGCAGGTGAATTATTATTACCACCAAAACGCATATCTAAAATACCTTGCGGCGTTTGTCTAGTTGCATGTGCATCAACAACTACTGACACACTATATCCATGATCTGTTCCATTAGGCCATGTTTCAGGATTTTTACCTACAAAATATTGATTAGAATCTACGTTGTCTAATTCAAAATATTCATTATCCCAAAAAACAATATCACCCACTTCTGGATAAAAGTCTGCTTTTACTAGAATGTCTCGAGCGATAGCAAATTTAGAAGTACGAGTATATGTATGTCCATAATCATCCATACTAGAATTTTTATCGTCTTTAGTAATTAGACATGGAATCAATATAGAGTCATAATATGATTTAGATTCAGACTCACCGTATAAATTCGAATTCGATGACTCAACAACAAGTTTATAAAATTCAATTTCTGTATCAATGACAGCGTTTATTAGTTCTGAATTAATTGAAGCTAAAAATTTAGCATCCCTCTGACCTCCAAACAATGCCATAATCTACCTCCTATCCTACATATATTTTTAATGGAACTTTTCCTAATATTTCCATTTGTTGTGTTGCTTCTGTGTTTTGCCTTGTTAACATCTGTTCTTTAGTTAACTTGTCTAAAAATTCTCTAAGTTGTGTTATCAATGCTTCTTTTTCAGACTGTCCTTGTGTCACTAAATCACTACCATTTAAGGTTACTTCTCCATTTGGTATTGGAACTGACGAATATTTATTACGTACATATCCCAATGTCTCTTTCACAATGGCAGATGCATATCTATATATCCAACTACGGCCCATATCATTAATGTTAGCGTATTTTTGATATGAATATGGTATATTAGATGCGTCTGACACTACCCCGTTTAGAAGTGCGCTATTCCCAAATAACACACCGCTGTTAGTTTTATCTTTTTCATATATAAATTCAAACCAAACCTTATCATAAAATGGAGTAGATATTGTTCCCTGAGTACCAGGTACTGGATATAATTTAATGTCATCTCCATGAATCTCAAAAGAAAATGCTGATTTACGTATACGATCATTAAACTCAATACCCTGTATACGGAATAAATCCATATGTAATGGCATCATCATAAAGTTTACACTAGGAGAAAATCCACCAAAGTCAAATGCATCCATCATGTTTTGTGAACCCATACCTGTTCCTACAAATGGATCAAAGTATCTAACAATTGCGGGAGGTGGCGCATGAAGTACTCTACGTATCTCAACGCCGTTATTATCTGTTATATCTACTCCTAATGACGCAGATACAGCATCTCTAATACTATATGTTTGTTTGCCGTCTACAACATCAATTGATGCACTATACCAACGCAGATCACCACCTGAATCTGCTTCTGTACCATATGCTTTTGATAGTCTGGTTATGTAGCTTAAATTGCCCCCTACTAATGCTCCGGTAAATCCGTCATTAGTTAAAAAATCAGATCCGGTTTCAACACCTAATGTATTTATTAAATTATTAACAATATTAATTTGATTTACTTGATTAGAATATTCAATAACAGCAGATTCAAAAGCTGTATAAAAATTTATATCTATTAATTCAACATCCATAATTGGATACCCAACGTTATTTGCAGCAAATTGTGCAAAACTGTCAGCTTCTGATTGGAATGATGTATCAGTATCAAAGAAACCAAATGGAGTTTTTCCGGGGCTAAATGAAGAGCTTCCGGGCCATATTGGTTTATTTTCTGAGTAGTCCATTAATATCCTTTATAATAAATATCAATACTTTTCATTTAGAAGGTTCAAAATCTCTTCTAAAGATTCATGTCGATGATTATCTGTTAAAATAGTTTCATTTACGTAGCGTGATTCTTTGATTTTTGGAACATCATGGATTGCCGAATCATTTTTAAATTTTAAATCAATTTGATACCGATCTCCACATAATATCATAGTAGACCCCTTCCCTAATCTACTCAATACCATTTGTAATTGTTGTTTAGTTAAGTTCTGAAACTCATCTACAATACATATGGAATTATCAAAAGTACGTCCTCTAAAGTGTGCTAGAGAAACCAATTCGATATTTTCTTCTTTTTCCATTTTTTCTAATAGATCTGGTTTATTATATACCTTTCGCATATTACTTCTGATTGGAACTAACCATTCGCTCATTTTTTCTTCTAATGAACCTGGTAAAAATCCATTGTCTTCTGTTGATACTGTTGGTCGAGTAATTATAATCTTATCTATTTCACGTTTAAAATATTTGTCTAACGCTACTTGTACTGCTAATAATGTTTTACCACTACCAGCTTTACCTAATATAAAATTAAAAGGCGTTGCTAATATTTCAGCTTTTGCTTGTTTTTGTTCTGCTGATAATGATATAGAAAATTTAATACTATTTTTTGGAGGGGTTTTGACCCGATTTGGTGTTGGCATTTTTATAACCTTTATTAACTTAATTTTGTGAGTGTTGATTGTCTGTAAGATAGATCTGTTAATGTTTCTATCTTGCCTAAACAAATTTGTCGAATTGCGTCAAATGTTTGTTTTGGTGGATACGGACTTAGAATTTTAATTTTAATTAATTCTTTTTTTGGCCCTAAGTCTTTTTCTATATGTACCATTAAAACTAAACGTATAGCTCGTATACGGTCTAATACATCTACTAGCCTACCTTCATATCGAATATCGGCAAACATTTCGTATTTTATTCTTGGAACTGCCATATTATTTCTTTTTTATATAAATATCAAAAACAGTAAAAAAGGGGATGACCGAAGCCACCCCCTTTAAACTCAATTATTAATTCTTTAAATCAAAAAGTGTTTAACTATTTAAATACTAAAGAGTCTCTAATCCTTTGACATATACTTTTCCGTAGAATTCTGGACGAACTACTTTCTTCGCGTAACGTGTCATAACACCTTTACGTGGAGTGAAGTTTACCGGATCGTATACCAATGGAGTCATGATAAGAGGTACATATGGAGAGAAAACTGCTCCAGTCTCAAGGAATTGTGCTCCTCTGAATCCCATTAGGATTACATTCTCTTTCATGTATGGGTTTTTGTAAACTGTGTAACGATTATTGATTGCACCAATCTTTTGTACACCAGCTGCAAATTCCATTTTATTTCCATCTGTGTCTGCAGCAAATCCAGGAATAGATTCTAGGATAGTTGCCACTGCTGGAGATGTTACTAAGAAGTTAGCACCGCCACGCAATGTTTTTTGATGAATTTTATTTGAAACTTTTTGCAGTTTAGTACCAAGAGTTTGGAACCATCCGCCTTGAGTGTTATAGAACCCACCAGCGCCAACTGCAGCTGCAGCGTCGAATGATGTACCGTTCCAGAACTCATTGTTTACTGCTGACCAATACTCAGTAGTTGGAGCAGAAGAAATCAACATATCAAGAATCTCTAAATCAATTTCCATTGATACATACTCAGACAACATTGAAGTCAATTCTGCTTCAGCATCGATTGAGTGGTAAGCGTTAAGATCTTGAGCAAACTCAGGAGTCCAAACAGCTTTTAGTTTTCTTGTCTTAGCAACGATTGGCTCAGACTGAAGTTCCAAATTAACTTCTGGAATATCAATATCAGTACCATCATTAATACCAGATGTTCCTGATCCTTTAAATGGATCTTTATCTTCAAAGTCACCTCTAGTTGTATCCGTTGGTGCTTTGCTATAATTGATATTTAATTCATTTCCAGTAATTGCATTTTGGATAAGATCTGCTTGTGATGCAGTTACAACAAATGATGCAGTAAAGTTAGCGTCAATCGTTGAAAATGCTTGTACAGGAATAATTTCTGTAGATCCAGAAATCAATGTAAATGCTCTAACAGCTAATGGATCAGCATCTGTTGGTACTGGTACTGTTAAATTAAAATACTGTCCTGAATTTGCAGTGTAAAGTGAATCGAAGTTTAATGATGCACTTGTTGCTGCTGCAGCAGAAGCTCCGCCACCTGCATTTGAACCAGTAGATGCACCAGCTGAAACTGTTGCTTTAACGCCTGTTACGCTAGGGATTGAATATCCAAAACGACCAGCACCGTAAAGACCACCTGATGGGTCACCTGTTGTATTAGTTACACCAAACATTGAATCGTCAGCTTCTGGAGAACCGAATGGGTGTCCATCACCTTCTGCGTTATCATCGTCAAATCCTGGTTGAGCTGTACCATATTTAAAGTCTAAGTAAAATACTAGACCTGATGGCAAGTTCATTGGTTGTACAGATACAAATTCTTTAGCTGCAAATTCAGCAAAGATTCTTCGTACCAATGGAAGAGCAACTCCTGCCCATTCCTCAGAACCTGCTGCTGTACCTGTAGCAGATGATTCTTTTACTAATTGTCTTGCTTGGTTTTCAAGCAATGTAGCCATTCCGGCTTTTTCTGTCTCGTTTGAGAGACCTTCTAAAAGACCTGTTTTTTCCCATTTAGAAACGTGTGCTTTCACAGCTGTTCTTTGAGAAGCGTCTGGACTTTGTAATAATGAATTAAGACTCATTTTTCTTTTCCTTTTTCTTTTTTTTAAAATTAAATTACTTTAAACCCGCTAGTTTCTTCCAACGGTTGGCTTGTTCGAAGCCTTCAGTTAATACCTGAGTTGTTTGTTTGCTTGGAGCAGTAGTAGCTACTGGACGAGATGCCATTGATTTTGATTCTTTAACAATTTTCTTTCCTGCTTTACGCGTTTGGAATGATTCTGCTAAAGTACTAAATACTAGTTTTGCTTCTCTTGTATTAGCTGCTCTGTCAAAGTTTTCAATCACTTTCATTTTTTGTGATTCGCTCAACTCAAAATTTCGGAACAATTTGTTTGTGTAAAGAAGTTTTGCATTTAAAAGATTAACTTCATTAATAACTGATTTAAGATGCGATACTGTTTTATAAGCTTCTTCAAGCTCTTCTTTCATTTCTTCATCTTTTGCCTCATCTTTAGCATGAGCCATCTCACCAATTACTTCTTCTTCTTCTTCTTCTTCTTCTTCTGCTAAGATTGCCTCAATGAGTTCTTCAATTGAATTATTAGATTCATACATACCTTCTTCAACGTCTTCTTCTTCATACATACCTTCGTACATACCTTCTTCAACGTCTTTTTCGTCGATACCTGCAGCAGCTGCATCTGAATCTAAATCTTCTTCAAGCTCTCTAATGATTTCTTCAAGATCCATGTCGTCATCATTCATGTCGTCAGCCATGTCGTCAGTCATTTCCATTTCTGGTGACACGTCGTCTGTTTCAGCTGGAAGCATATCATCCATGTCTTCTTCATCATCCATACCAATTTCACCCTCTAGATCATAATCACCGTCATTGTCTAAATCGACAGCAACACCAACCATATCTGGAGTTTCGTCAGCCATGTCTGAATCCATATCCATGTCATCCATGTCATCCATACCCATTTCTACCTCTTCGCCATCTACCATGTCTTCATCTTCTAATTCATTCATTAGTTCGTTTTCGAGCATGCTTTTGATTCTAGGTTGAAAAGCTTCTTGAAGAGCAATCTTTGCATTAGCTAATGCAGTTTCTTTAACCGCTTTTGCGTCAGCAATTGCTTCTTTTAGCAAATCTGATTTTGCCATTTGTTTTCTCCTTAAATTTGTTTTTTGGAAATAAGATTATTTGAAATCTTAATAGAATTTGTTTTTTATAGACACTATATAGAGATAGCGTATTTCCTTAATAAATATAAGGCTACTTAAAAAACAGTAAAAAAGTCCTAACATTTCTGCTAGGACCTTATAATATATAATATAATATGCTTAATCGTCTCGATGCATATCTTTAATTTTTTGTATATACTTTGCTTTAATCATTTTTGCTCGGTGTTTTACACTAGGCTTTAAAAACGTACGATTTTCTTTAATATGTTCTAATATTCCAGAATTCTTTATTTTGCGTTTAAAATTCTTTAAAGCAAATGCAAGATCTCTATCGTCTTTACCTGTTACGGAAACAGCATTTGCATTTCCTGGTACTATGCTTTTGTGGTACTTTTGGTTTCTACTCATATAACTTGTTTTAAAATTTTCTTTGTTTCATTTTTTTAGACTCTTTACTCTTAGGTGCTTTAAAAGCAAACTTTAAAAGTTCTGGTAATTGAGCAAAGTAGCCTTGAATCTTTTGTGATTCTGTTCCTGGATCTTCTCCTAATCTAAAATAAAAATATCCCGTACGGCCTGACTTTGACTTTTCATGTGATATAATAGTAAAGCCTTTTTTAGTAGTCCAACGTTGAATATCCTTTGCAACTGCGTTAGCTTCTTGTGGGTCTCTTAATTGATATATAACATGTCCATTGTAATCAGATAAGTTATTAACTAGTTGAGCTTCTTCTAATTCTGATTCAGCTAATCCGGCATCTTTCATTGCGTCGCCTAAATCTTCAATTGCATTAGTTGCATCTTCGATTTCTTTTGGATTTGGTATCTTTGAATTAGTTTGTTCTTTTAAACCAAAAAACTCTTTATACATGTTTTTAAACTTACTCATTATCATTCTCTTATATTATATAAATAATTAGTTAAATCTCCAAATTATCCTACTTCAAAATATTTTTGAATACCTTGAGCTATATCTTCAAATGCAGCTTCCATTCTACGTTCTTGAATCATTACTTCATTTGCAGATGATTGAAATGCCTTAAGTGCTCCAGATACTTCTTTCATGTGTCTACTAGCAGATACTTTGTCAACTAAATCTTCTTTTTCAGTAACAAGTTGTGAAGCAGTTTCAACTATACTAGAGATACGTTCTACAATCTCTTTTAATTTACCATTACTATATACAGACTCACCCATCTGCGAAAATGTTTTTACTGCTTCTGCAAATTGCTGTTTTTGTTCATTAGTTAATGGTGCAGGTCCTTCACTAAACACTGTTTGTTTGTCTTCATTTAATAGATCACGCAACGCTGTTAAATTTTTATTTTCAAATTTCATTTTATATCCTACATTTACCATCTTCACATAATATTGATGTGATTATGTCATTAACCGTTTTATATTTATTAGTTATACCTTTCTCAACTGATTCTTTCATTACTCCCATAAATGCTCCATGGGTAGATGGATTTGAGACAAAGTCCCAACAAATCAATTCAAAGTCATCCTGCACTTCTACTACGCCTTCATTTCTAAGTTCTTTTACACTACCCAATCCTCTACTAGAAATACCTAATGTGATGCCTTCTTTAAATAATGACTTTAATATTTTACCAGATGGAGTATCTAATACTTGAACGGTTCCTTTTAGATCATCGCCATCCCACCATATTTTTAAAACATTATGAGATACATTATTTAAATTCACAACGCTAGATTCTGGATGATCTAGTTCACCTAATGCTCTATTCTGATCTATATACTCACGTTGATATCGTTGACATTCACGCATTAAAATATTTTTAGGATATACTCTGCCGTTTTGATTTTTAGCACCAGCTCTCTGTAAAACGCCTTGCACTACGAATCCTCCTGGTATGCCGTATTTTGCTCCGTTTGATTCATTAAGTGAACCAACTGGTTTAAATTGCATGAAGTCTTCTAATATTAATTTTGACATTTTATTCTCCTAATGATCTAACTCGCTCTGATATTTTAATTAATCGCTCTGATATTTTTCCTAATGCCTTGCTAGTACTAGGACCAAATCCAGAATGTGATATTCCTGATTCTGTTTTTAATCGACTAGTATATTTAATAGTTTCTTCAATTTCTTTCAATTGTTTAGCTACATTTTTAATAGATTCATTTACTTTTTTAGCAGGACTCATTTTAGGATCACTCAATGCAAATGTTTTATAGCCTTCGATAAGACGCTCATATTTATTATCCATTGCTTCCTGGACTCTTTTATATCCTAATGCTTCAACAGTGTCATCATCAGCTTTACCAAATGCTTTAGGCGTCATATATGCCCCAGCTCCTGCAGATGTAGAAATTTCTTCTAACTCATCTTCATCTTCATCTTTATCGCTTAATGCTTTCTTCATTGACTCTTCAGTATCGCCATCTTCATCAAAATCTAAATAATCAGGCTTAGCAGCTTCATTTTTTTCTTTTGCTGCTTTTTTCATTGACTCTTCAGTATCACCGTCGTTATCTAAATCTAAAAAATCTGGTTTTGCTTTTTTTTCTTCGAGTGACTGAAAGCTTTCTTCTATTTGTTTTAAAAATGATTTCATTATTGTATCCTATTTAATTCGTCAATTAAGTCCATATAACGCATTAATGATACGATATGGGACTCATTTAAACGTTTCATAGTTTCAACATTACAAAGCATCTCTGAGAGTCGTGTGACCTTAATTTGTGTTACTTTGTCTGTTATGTGTTTAGAATGTTCTGCTAATTTATTTTTTAATGATGGTATTATATCGGATATATATTCTTTTAATGCTTCGGTATCATTAACATTAGTAATATATTTATTTAACAATTGTTTCTGAGATTCTGACAATCCCGAATATTTTTCGTTAAATTTATCAATCATTAACTTATATGTTAATAGACGTGTATCTTTTTCTTGTTTAGAGAATTCTTCAATAACAATATCTTTTTGTGTTTCTGATTTTCGTTCTATTAATGTGTGCTCTAATACAGCATTTTTACATTCCATTAATTTTTTAGGATTATCAGAATCTTTATATTCAAACAACATGTATATTGATGCTAATGCTTTGTAATTATTAATATGTATTTTAGAAACACGCTCAAATATAAAATTTTCAGATATTTCTTTAACTAGATTATATCGTTGTCTTTTTAATGTGCTCTGGTTGAGTCGGCTATATGATTCTCTAATAGTTCGCATAAATTCTAATGCTCTTGCTTCAGATTTATGTTGTTCTTTAATTAGTGAATTATATAAATTAAGTTCTTTTGATAGTTCTGTATTTTTACCGAAATATTTTTTGATAATATCAATTGTTACTGTTTTATCAGATGACATTGTTTCTGATGTAAGTTTCCTTACAAGCATCTCAAATAAGATACCGGTGTTTTTATATTTCGAATGTTTCAATTTTTTCATACTGGTGCCAGTAGTTTTATTTATTAATAAATATGGACAAATTTATAAAATATTGTTTTCATCTAACATTGTTCCTGAATCTGTGTCTTTTGTTTCAGGATTTATTGTTTCTGCTATGATTTTTTGTCTTTTTTGATTCTTAAAATAATTTAAAACATTTTTCTGTTCAGATGTCATTGATAATTTTCTTTGACGTACATCTGGCTGAAATGCATTTGTTTGATTTTTTATATTAAATGCTTGATCTAAAGTTTTCTTACCAGTTGGATCCCATCCAAATTCATTAGCGTGCTGTCCAGATTTGATTCCCTCTTTAGGTCGACCACCTTTATCTTTTTCCTCAACATCGTCAGAGCTCATATGCATTGATGCTAAGTCATGTGGTGTTCCGTATGATGCACCTGTTATAGTTGGATCATTGCCTTCTTGTTCAATTTGATTTTGACGGAAACGTAATTTTAAATCTTCAATAACATTGGTTCTTTCTTGTAACCATTGTTCTTCGGACATATTAAATATGTATTCATATATGTATTTATCTGATACTAATTTACTGTCTTTCATTGTATTAGCAAGTTGTATCTTTTCATTCATTAATGCAACTTTTTGCTGATCATATATAATAGATGGAGATGTTAATGCTAAGTCAAAATTAATTAAGTCTTCACCTTCATATCCTTGTGATGCTAAATGTACGATTGCAATTTTATAAAGTTCAGATGTTATAATTTTTTGAATTCGTTCAATTGTTCTAGCAAAACGAATATCCATAGAAGCCAATGATGTTTTTCCTTCAACCCCTTCACTGTAACCTAAGAATGGTTTAGGTATTTTTAAAGCAGCCATCATTTTATTTTTTACATATTCGATATCTTCAGTACCAGTCCAAGTCATACCTGGTAATGTATCTATTTGTGTTGACGACTGTCCTCCACGAACTGGCAAAAAGTAATCTTCAAGCATATTATTAAGATTAAACTTAAGATTATAGTTTCCGGTATTTTGATCTACGTGTGGTATTTTTTTCATCTTATCGATGATTTGTTGCATGAATGTGTCTACTTCATTTGGAGGAATATTTCCAATATCGACTTTAAAAATACGTTTTTCTGGAGCTCGCATTATTCTGTGAATAAGCATTGCATCTTCTAACATTGTTAGTTTTTGGAATTCTTGCCTTGCTCCTTCTAACATTGAACGACCATATGGTAAGAAGTTTGAATCAGATAATAATCTAAAGTGAGCGATCTCAAAGTTATCATACCACTCTTCGTGAGTTGATAAGTGTTTAAATTTTATTTCATATTCGCCGGTATCACTATTATATTCTTCATATCGTTCGATCTCATAACTAGAAAGTGGTCTAGCATTAATTACTCCTAACTCGTCAGCAATATCTAATTTTAAAAAGAAATCTCCATATTTTGTCACGTTACGAATCCATGACCACATATTGAAATCAATATTCAATATATCATAGAATAGATTGTAAAGTATTTTTTGTATTTTACTATCATTGGTTTTAATAGTTAATATATCACCAAATTGATCTTCTAATGTAGACTCATCTGAGTATATGTCTAATGCCGAATGTATAATTGGATCTTTATCCATCATTTCGTAATCAGTATATAACTGCATACGATTTTGATGCATATAATAATTAGAATCATATCCGCCATTCATTCCGCCAATCTTATGTCGATTAGCACCATGCAATCTTGTATATCTATCAGAAATTTTACTCTTTGCTAAATTTCCGTCTGATTGTAATCTATTAGTATCAAGTACACGTAGTTTGTTGTTTCCAACATTCTTTACAATTATATTTGTACTGAATAGATTTCTTAACCGTTTTCTTAAAGAAGCCATATGGTATTTTCTTTTATTATAAATATAAGTACTTTAAGATCCAAGCATTTTTTACAATAACCATGTTAATCCTTCGTCAGATTGACCATTATTCCAATCCCAACCAGAGTCTCTAGGTTTATTTTTACCTGTATAAATAACACTATCTGTTTTTTGAAATTGAGATAATGCTCGTTTGTTTAGATCAATTCCTTGTTGTCGTAATTTTAATGATGTGTCACGCAACCATAACCCAATACAAAATGCCATAGTTAAATCGTCATTATAACCACTTTGTGCTTGAGCTTTGCCATTTAACCAATGAAAGACAAATAGTTCTTGTATGAGTCGTTTACTTCGTATTATTGGAGTTTTTTCACGCATATACATTTCTAATGCTGATATCATTAATGGTCGTGTTCTGCTAGTAGTAGATACACCAGGTACCATTTTTGATTTGTCTTTCATATCATATCCTTTTTGTAATTGGACATCTACATCGACATAACCATCATCTTTATATGTGTAAAATAAATTTTCATAATTTCTATCTAGTGCTGGTTGAATTGCAGCCCATCCTATATTAGCATTTTCAATTGCTAGTAATGCGTTATTCCATTCAGTAGCAACTGTAACTAACATGTTTCCAAAATCTTTTGGTGGTAACTTACCTTTATATTCAGCTACTTGTGTTATTGTTTCTACTTCAATTACATGAAACGTGGACCAGTCGGCACTATCGCCTCGGGCAACATCTGCGATTACCATGTAATTTTTTGAGTAATCAGGATATTCCCAAACCCAATAACCATGATCGTGTCCTCGTTTTTCTATAGGATCAGTACATGTAGCCTCATATTCTGCTAATATATTACCATCAATTACAGTGTGACCTGAACTAACAAAATCACAATCACATTCCTGAGCTGCTCCACGTTCTCCTAATAATTGTGTTTGTCTATCTCTCCATTCTTGATTTCGATCTGGATGCACCGTCCAATGTAACTTTATATTGTTCCATTCTGTTTGTGGATTTGTTTCTCCATCAACCCATGTTTTATGAAACCAGTTACCTATACCATTAGGAGTAGATAATACAATAGCCCCACCACCAGTTGATAGTGTTGCTTGAGATGCTATCCATATTTCTTCGATATTTCGGATAAACGCAGCTTCATCTATTATTAATAGTGATAATGCTTCTGAACGTGCACCTGTTGTCGCAGAAGAAACTGCTTTTATTTGTGATCCGTTTTTAAATTTTAACGATAATTTATTATCAGCTTCAATTGTTCCTTTTAACCAACTAGGTAAGTTGTCATGCATTACCCTAACTTTGGTTACAAGATTTTTTGCTACTTCTTGTGTAGTTGCAATAACTAACACGTTAAAGTCTTCTTGAAATAACATGCTCCATAGTGCAAATCCAGCAGATAGAGTTGATATACCTAACTGCCTAGATTTTAAAATAACACTATATCTATTGTCTTGTAAATTGGTTAATGAATCTTCCTGAAATGGATATAAATTAAATTTAATTTTTCCTTTTTTAGGATGTTGTATATAACAATATTGCCGCATAAAAAATACTGGATCAGCAGCACACATTTGATATTGTTGCTGTATTATTTGTTTTATGCTGGGCTGTGACATTATTGAATTACTCCTACAATAAATTTGCCAGTTAGTATTGTTGTAAGAATACCGGCGCCGAACCAAACAACTTTATTATTATACCATTTAGGTTGTAATTTTTTTTGTTGTTCGATATATAAATTTATGTTAGTTTCTAATAAATCAATTTGTTGCTGTTTATATACTAATTGCAATGAATCTAATTTAATTAGTTCATCTTGTTTATCAATAACATCTGTTTGTTGATTTATTAATTGATTATTAACTGAATCTTTATAATATAAATCATCTAAAGTTTCTGATATATCATGTATTTGTTGTTCTGTAAAACAAGTATCGACTACTGTTTGACCGAATCCAATTATTGGAAATAATAATACAAGTATTAATTGTTTCATCGTTTTCTCTTAGTTTTCGAAACAATATTATGTTTTGCTTGTGATGTAGTTTTCTTTGGACGACCGGGCCTACGTTTTGCTGTTTTAGTAGCTTTTGTTTTTTTAACAGTTTCTTTTAATTCTGTTAATTCTTTTTTTACTTGTCGTTTTTGTGTTTTAACTTGATCTTCTTTTCCTTTAACACGTTCAATTTTTTTGTGTTATCGTCAATCTTTTCTTGTATTTTTTCTACTGTTTTTCGATTACGTAATTTTCCAATTGCTGCAATTAGAGCTAATAATCCTATAATTCCACCAATGATCCATTTACCATATGATTTAATAGTGTTCCAAATTTTCATTTTGTTTCTCCTGTAACTGTTTTATTTAATTTATTTAAAAAGTCTATTTTATATGACTCAAATCCTTTTGTGATTTTTTCTTCAAATTCTTCTGGTGTCATTTTTGCGGCCCATGTTTCAGTTTCGCCTTCACCGTTAATAACTAATTGAGATGCTTTAGTATATGTTTCTCGTAACATATCAACATCTTGCTCTGCTTTCTTTAACCATGCTAATGCATTGGCTTCTATTTTTTTATTAGCATAGTCCTCAAATTCATCAGTTTTTTTGAGTTCATGTTCCATATCAATAACACAGTCAAAACACATTCCATGAATTGCTCTCATTTTTTGATTAAGATAGTAGTTAGTATCACAAGTACATGTCTCTTTTGGACATTTAGCATATGATCTTAGTTCTTCCCGAACTTCACTAAGTACTTCTGAATTTTTTGGTTTTCTTGTTCTAAATCCATCAAATTGTTCTACTATGGTAATATTACCATTAACATCAACATCTTCCCAGATATCTCCAATTTCATGATGTTCATTTTTCTTTTTTGTTGCATCAACATCACTAAATCCAACAGTCTTTTTTGTTTGAAATTTGTGAGTACCGTCAATCATTTGTTGAACGGCTTTGATGTTTTGTAACTTGTTTGTTTTTGCCATAACCTTTTTATGTTTAATTTTCAGTATAATCGTCTGATGGAGATGGAGATGGTAATTTAATATCTGCATTTCTCATTGCTGTTGCGATTGCTTTTTTAAATTCTTTAGACTTTTTTGCAGTCATGCCTTTCATTAAATCTTTAATTGGCTGCACAACTTCTGGTGCAACTTCCAATGGAGTAGCATTTGCTAATTTTGATTTTATATCGGCTACAAATGAATCAACTGATGCTTTCATTTTATTAACCGTGTCAGTAGATGATGTATCAGATGTGGTGTCGGCAGTATCAGTTGATGTTGGGGTTGGTGTTGGACTAGGTGAACTAGAACCTCCGCCCCCTGAAAAAGATGTTGGTGCTGGTGACGATGTATCGGAGTCGACTGCTGCTTCAGCATCTGCGTCTACTTCTACGTCTGCTTCTGGTACATCTACGTCAGGAGCATCTACGTCAGGTGCATCTGTGTCTGGAGTATCAGCGTCTACATCTACAGGTTCTGGTGTATCTACTACGTCTGTTGCATCTTCTTGTTCGAATACATAACTTTCTCTTAATATTTTAGCAATTTTATTTCTAACATATTTTCTAATTACTTGCTCTTTTTGCTCTTCAGATAATTTTGATATTGACTCTTTAAGAGTTTCTTCATTTTCTGGTTTCACTAATGAGTTAGTAATAGCTACATGATCAATTCGTTCTAATTTTTTAATATATTCTTCAGTTCCTGCTAATTGCATTTTTTCAAATACTTTTCGAGCATGTTCTGGAGAATATTCTCCTTCTTCAACTTTTTTATAAATGTGGTCTACAATTTTAGGAACCATATTTTCAACGTCATCTAGAACATCAGTAGCATATTTTCTTACTACTAATGGCTGTACTCCTTTTGACAAGTTAGGAACCATACCATGAGCTTCCTCACCGGTATAATCTTTAATATCTTTACGAGTATTTGGTTTTGTTGATTTTTCTAAATCTTTTGGTGATTTATACTTTGTTTTATGTTTTTCTGCCATTGTGTTATCCGTTTATTTAATATAAATATTACCTTGCGTATTTTAACACTCCTAGTATTTGATTGACTGGAGCAAATGAGCCTGTTAGTTTATACGTATTACCTCCGTATGTGAATACTATGCCTTCAATTGGAACTATAGTATCAAAGCCTCCGATTTGTTCTATTTTCTTAAGCTCAGTTTCTAATTTGTTAATAGTTTCAATATTGTCTGATGTTTGTAATTGTTTAGTTAAGTTTGCTATACTTCGTTTTATATCCTGAACTGCTGCATTTGGATTTGCTGCAAGATAGTTTTTAATGTTTTTTAATACAACAGCTCCAAGTCTTAAGAATATAGATTCAAATGGTTGTATATTTTGTTTACGATATAATTTAAAATCTTTTTTATCAAATGCAGAAACCCACTCAGCAAATTGATCGTTGTCAATCAATTTTTTAATTTTAGTAATACTAGTAGATTTATCTCCAAATGCCCATCGGTATGTTAATAACTCTATTATTTCATCGTTTATATCATATCCTAGTTGATCTGCCTTTTCTTGTATTATATTTTTCCACCATGCTTTATGATATTCAGAAACGGTATCTGTTTCTTTTAGTCCGAATTGATTTTTTAAACTATCAATTTCAGCAAAGAATGCATTTTGTTTATCTTCAAAATCTTCAATTTGTCCTAGCTTCATTTTATTAGGAGGTATAAATGAAAATGTCTTTTGTAAATGTGCATTTGCATCTTGAATTACTTTTTGTAATGTAGTACCACCTGCTAAGTCTGTCTGCACTACTTTTCCTGATTCATCATATTCTACCAAATTATGAAATTGTAATACTGCCGTTTCATACGCAATAATATTTTTAGTAGATGGGTAAATAATTTCCATGTTAGCAAAAACACGTCCGTTTTTAAATATAGACTGTAATGTGCGTGGTGATAATTTACTTAAAGCACTTGTTAAGTCTGCAGCTGTTTCGGTATATGCTTCTACTACTGATTTATATCCTTCTGCAGCATCTGCACCACTTTCATCAACTATTTTCTGATATTTTTCTTCGAAGCTAGCAATAATTTCTGATGTTGTCATTGGATTTCTAACTGTTTTCACCCCACGAGCAAATCCAGGTTCTCCATTTTTCCATGTTACTTGAATATTCTGACCATCAGTCTTTTCTGTTACTTCTTGTTCTATGTCTAAACGTCCCTCTAATGCTCTAGAAACAATTTCTTTCATATCATTGAAAGTTAAACCATAAGCATCATATGGATGATTCATATGACCTCCAGCACCACCTTCAGTTATTAAAGATTCTTTTATAGGAGCACCGAATACCGTTTTACTAAAATTATTAAAGTCATAAACAAATTCTTTTCCTCTACTCTTGTCCAGAAACTTTTTTAATTTTTTTATTTTTTTGTCATGAGCCTTAGCCATTTTAGGAGTTTGATATCCTTCAATCACTTCATCTATATCTTCAGATAATTGTTGTCCCCACCAATCTTTACTAAATATTGACTCTTGTACTCCAGTTAACATTTGCCAAATATTTTTAACAATTGCTTCTTTAGTACCAGGATATGATGCTGCAAATGTTTCATAATCTTTTTCTGCAATAGCCTTTCTTACTGTGCTAGCAGATATTGGTGTTCCGTCTGCATAGGCTAATGGATCTACATCAATTTCTAGTGGATTAACATTGATACCAGCTGGCATTTTTCT
>Ga0181409_1000129_pt1 | contig 27473 bp, 26 predicted proteins | sample 32SPOviralmetaG_FD_130138 | JGI IMG/M metagenome (GOLD analysis project Ga0181409, IMG submission 130138) | Marine viral communities from the oligotrophic San Pedro Time Series (SPOT) site, San Pedro Channel, CA, USA - 32 SPOT_SRF_2012-05-30 | ecosystem: Environmental > Aquatic > Marine > Strait... | reverse complement strand
TGGTTTTGATGAACGTGTATTAATTCATGCGCATATGAACGTAGTATATCCTTAGGATGCCTACCTAACGTATATAATACAACTTCATTATTATTGGGGTCATAATACGCTGTTTTACCGAAAAAATCATCTGCGTTTTTAAAGTCAGTGTGTATAAATTTAACTTTAGGATACGGTTTTAACTTTAACCCATCATTTTCCATACTTGTAGTTAATGATTTAATTAAAGGATTAAAATCAAAATTAGCAGGGTCTAACATTTCTTTTAAGAGGGGTGGTAATTCGGTTTTTGATTCATTATCATGTCCACATTTGTGACATATAAATAAATCATTACCACCACTTACAATATCCCAACTCCAATCACAGTTATCACATTCGATTTTATCACCTACAATTTCCTCTTTAACTACATTATTAATATACCCAAAAATTTCTTCTGCTTCTTCATCTGTTACTTCTGATGGTAGGAAAGGTTTTAATTTTTTTACTGATATTTTAGCTGCGTTTCTAGCGGCTGTTCCTGATGCTCCACCTTGTGTAACAATAGTACGTAATTCTAAATTATCATAATTGTCTAATGATTTTGTTCGTTTTGATATATCACTAAAATCATCTTCATTACCTTCTCTAGCACCTATTACAAATAATACTTCTTCCTCTGGGTGGGTTTTGGCATAATTGTATACTGCTTGAATTGGTGGTTTAGGACTTAATTTTACTTCTACTTTAATAGGTAAATATTGTTTATAAATGTCCCATATAATAAGTGACTCTTCAGGTGTAACACCATCTCTTTCTTTACCACCTATTAAGATAACAAATTCATCGATATTTGGGTTTTCTTCTAAAGCTTGTTTTACAACTTTGAAATGACCAGATGTAGGAGGTTTAAAACCACCACCATATACTGCTACTACTTTTCGATCATCTTCAAGTAGCCCTTTTGTTATTTCTTTTACTAATTTTATCATTTACTTAAAAATTGGGATAATTTTGATTTAGCTTCATCAGCTGATATTGAATTATCTATAATATCTTTCACACCATCTTTAGCTAGTAATTTTGAAATTTCATTATTACTTTTTTCTTTTTGCCTTGCTGCATATGCCGCCCTAGCCGCTGTTTTGGGTTTTGTATTTTTTGGAGAAAAGGGTTTTAGATATTTATCTACTATTGCATCTAAATCTTCTAATTTTTCATCCTCTAAAGTATTAGCAACTGAAATGAATTTATCATCACCAAATAATTCTCTATATGGATTGTAGTTTTGAGTTACGTTATTCCATGTTTTTAACACGATTGCTGGCGCTAAACTTCTATCTTTACCACCTGATGTGTCAAATCTATTTTGGTTTTGACTCAACGATCTTTCCAAATCAGTATAAACATAAAGCATAAATACTTCATATCCTGCTTTTTCTAACTCTTCTTTTAAGGCTGATGTCTTTTTATAAGATGCTGCCGTACCATCTAATATAAACGATTCTTTTCCTTCTATTGTAGCTGCTATTTTACCAGCAAATTCTTTGTTAGCATCTGCCATAGCTAATGCCTGTTTACTCCTTTCTTCAGGTGTTGCATTTTTTAAATCTAAACTAACATTGGCTTTTTTTAGCTTTTCAATGTAGTTATCATCGATATTTAATACTTTTAAACCTGATAGGTTTAACCCTTTTAGAACGTATCCTTTACCAGCACCTGGGGCACCAGCTAGTATAATTGCTTTAGGTTTACCTGTTGTTGGTACTCCTGTAGTAACGTTCAATTCTCCCAAAATGTTCTCTAGTTTTATCATATGTTATAAATATTGGGTATTATATCATGTTCATTTTTTTTAAAAATTCTATCTCTTCTTTAGTAACTTCCATTACGTTTTTTTGCATAATTTCTTGAGCACGATTATATTCCTGTTCTTCCCAATAGATTTGTTCTGGACTCATATATAATAATTTATTAGTTAGCACGCATAGCAAATTGACGACCTCTTTTATTTCTATTACCTGTTTTAACATTATCAAAAGTAGTAATATTAATTGGTTTAATTAATTGAATTTGATTTGGGTAAAATTTTATTGCTTCTATTTCAGTGTTAAATAATTTAGAACCATTTTTACCATTTTTTAAAATTGCTTGAAATTGAATTTTATTTGACATAACCTTAATTGTTTTTTGTGTTGTAACTTCATTATTACAACATGGTAAATATATGAACCCTCTCTGCAAAATCCAAATTTTTACGTGGGAGTCTTTAATTCTTCTACCATTTCATGCCATTCTTTATGGAATTTAGTAGTAGTAATAGTTATGTTGGGGTTAATTTCTAATATGGCTTCTTTAATAGAATCCAAAGAATTATCATCTAAAGGTTTTCCTACAATATCTGTAGTTGGAATGTTGTATACTTCATAGTGAGTTTTTAAACTTATTTCATTTTGGACACTTAAAACTAAACAAATTTCTTTTGTATTTTTTATATCTTCAATTAAAATATTATACCTTTTAATGTATTTTTCTTTTATTTTTTCTATTAATTGGGGTTCAGCTTCATGATAAAAAAATATATTGTAATATTTGCATAAAATTCTAGGTGGATCTCCTGGAGGTAAATCGTTATAGTATATTTCAAAATCATCAAATAAATGATCAATACCATTTTTTAAAATATAAGCTATAGTTTCATAAGATTGTCCCATCCAATCAAAAGGATAACTTTTACTACGTAAATTTGCTTCTTTTAAAGCAAGAGTTGCAGTACACGTTCTACTTACTGGGAAATAAATCTTCTTACACATTTCTTTTTACACTAGTCTTAAACGATGCCGTAGCAGGTTTGTGTTTTGGGTTTTCAATATCAAATATACTTTTTACCGATTTATAAATATTTATGTTTTCTTCTTGAGTTCTTGGTGATTCATATACTTCCCAATTTTTACCTTTTAATCTAGTACCTGATCTATCAGCACCTCTAGATTTGGATTTTAGCCATAATACACCTACACGTGCTGCTTCTTTACCAAAACATTCTTTATAACATTGAGCATAAGCTGCACCCTGTAAATCATATGTAGTTTGTAAATGGTTACTAGTTTTAAAATCGATAACCCATAATTCACCATCAATCTCACAAATTAAATCACAAGTACCAGCTACTTTAAGTTCTTCACTAAATAAATGTACCTCTGTTTCAATTAATGTTGGTTTATGTGTTTCCCAAAAGTCAACAAAACGTAAAAACATTTGCCATACATTAGGATCCATTTTTGGGTAACCACTATCATTAAGATAATTTAATTCTACACCTGTAAAATACTCTTCAATCATTTCATGCACCTTAGTACCTTCTTCTGATGCTTTCTTAACAATCCAATCTGCACTATGACCTACTTTTTTAAGCCAATCCTGAAAGTATTTACCTTTTGGGTAACAATTTAAAACATAAGTAATAGAAGGATAATACTCACCATTACGTCTGTAATACCTTGAATCAGGTAGTGTAATTTGTTTGTGATCATCTGAGATCTCTAGAATTCTGTTATAAGATTTCTTTATCATATAGATAGTTTTTGTTCCATTAAATTATAATAGGTTAAAGGAACTGTTTTTTGAATAAGTTTTGTGAAATTTTCGAAACCCATTTCACTCGGATCCTTATCTTGCAAATCTACAAGATAGACTTCTTTACCTTCTGCCATTAATCTTTCACAGAATTTTAAAGCTTGTTTAATTGCATCCCTATCTAATGCAATATAAATTTTATTTACTACTGATGTAACTATTTTTTTCATTAAGCTACTTTGTATGTTTTTCCCTAATAATGGAATAGCATTTCTTTTAATTGCTATGGCATCAAATGGTCCTTCACATAATATGATAGGAATATTCCAATTAATAAAATATTCATTTGGAATAATGTCTCTACTTACTTGAGGATTTCTATATTTAACATATGGTTCTTTTTCAAATGAACGACCAGTAAAATAATTTATATTTCCATCTTTATCATAAGTTGGTAATATAATCATATTTTTGTATAGACCACTTTTACAATAACCAATATTATATTTTAGTATATCTGATTTACTTATATTTCTAGCCATTAAATAAGCTAAAGCATGTCTAGCCATAATGTCTGATTTGTTTACTTCTTTTAATGAAATAAATTCTTCTGGTAGTTTTAGGAAATATTTTGGTGAATTATCATTAACTACATATGTAACATCTTTTACATAGGTTTTAGCTTCATCTATTTTGTCTTGTGAAGCACCCGCTGCTTTTAATAAATAAATTAAATTTTTACCTTTTTTATCACATACCCAACAATGCCATGGATTATTACCTTCTTTATTTTCAGTAAAATTAACTTCTAATTTTGGTTTGTGATGATTACAGTGGGGACAGTTATATGCCATATTACCACGTGCAGTTTGCTTGCCTGTGCCTAATACTGAATTTACTAAAGTAACTAATAACTGGTTTACCATAACTGTAATATACGTTAATGTATTTTAATCTCCAAAGGATCTTCATATTCCATATCCTCTAAATCCTTTGTAAAGAATTTACCTAAAATATTATCATTAAAAAACTCATCTGGTCTTTCTAATACCTGATATAGCATCTGGTATTTAATTTCAAAATAAGTTAATGATTTTTTATTAGGTACACATTTTAGTATAGTACGTTCAAATTCATCTTTTTTACCTTCAAGTAATAATTGTTTAATATCTTTTTGTGAACCATAATAGTTCTTCCAATCTGACTCTTTAACTGCTATCTTATATGAAGGGCGACGACCAACTATTCCGGTTAAGGCAGCTAGTTCTTTTTTACCAAGTTTTACTTTTTTAGTAAATTGTAAAACTTTTTTTCCGATATATGATTTCCCTGAAGGTATATGTTTATTTATATAAACGAATCCATAAGTACTTTCTGGGAATTGAGTGATATCGACCATTTTGTTTCCTTTATAGGTCCAACTCATAATATTTGTTTTAGTTAATTTTATGTTAACGTAACGTTAATAAATATTTTAACATAGATTAAGAATGTTATTTTGTATTATCTCCATATGTTCAGGTTGTATATTAGAATAAGTGCCTAATTCTTTCCATAATTGGGCAGATTCTTCTCTTTGACCAACAAACCATGAGGTATATGCTTTTTGAAATAATAACATATAATCTCCTGGGTAGCTAATATTATAAATAAGTGGTTCTTTTCCTATGTGTTCCATTCCTAAACATGCATACATATAAGATGGTTTCCATTCTTTTCTACTAGAATGCCATAAACTTAAATGTAAATACGCCTCAGGTCTTTGAGGAAGAAATGCTATTGCTGTTTGTAATTGTTCTCGTTCCCAATTAGGTCTTCGAGTTGTTTTATGCATTTGTTTCCATGTTTTTAAAACACAACAATAAGCAAATTCAGGGTCTACTTTCCAAGTTAATTCTGCAGCTCTTAAAAAATAAGATAATGCAGCACCACCTTGACCTAATTTTTCATACTCCTCAGCTAATTTAGCATTAACATAAGGATCAGTAGTATTATTTAAATACTCGTATAAATATTTTTTTAATTTTTCCATACTGTATTTTTATCTTCCCATTCTAATTTATCTAATAAATTAATTGGTAATCTTAAAGCATAAGCAGCATTGTCTTGATAACCGAATGTAGCTATAAAATTATCATCTTCTATAACTAAACCACAAGCAAATTCTATTTGTGCATCCATAAATTTGAATGGTTTAGTTAATGCTTTTAAATTCCAATCTTTATCCCATATAACAAACCTATGATAATATTGGGCGTCTTTATGTTTACCTGGATGGTGGAAAAATAGACAACCATGGGTTAAACATATTCTATCTCCTTCATTACCAAAAGGTATTACTTGTGATCCTCCTCTTAATTCTCGAGGAATGTCTAAATTATATTCTTTTTCAATTACAACTTTACTAGTACCATTTACAGGATCAATTTTCATTACCTGTAAAGGATCACACCATCTAATAAAATGCATTGGCATGTCTAATATTGGCATCCAATTTTTTTCTAAATATGTGTGTGGGTCTACTTCAATTCTATCTCTTGTAATTTCTTTACAATTATTTTCATCCCAATGTACTTCACAAAGCTCCATTCTTCCTTCTCCATCAGGCTTTACATCTCTTCTTACACCACAAATATAAAAAATATCATTCCATCTAAGTATTCTAACATCTTCTAATCCAATAAAAGTCCATACTGGTTTAATGTCGTGTTTTGATGTATCTATTTTTTGATAAGTTTCTATTTCTAATGTTTCTGGATTTAAATTACATAAATAATTTCCTGTTCTTAATTTAATATCATCTTCAGGGTTTAAATAAGATAAAGTACCATATTTACAATAAAACTTTTGATCAAACTCTGCGTGGTATAATGAATAGTGTACGTGTCTAACATTAGCTATTAATCTCCCATCTGCTTCTTTGTAAATACTAACATTACATAAACCAGTACCATCAGTTAATTCTCCTGGGATGATTAAGGGTGTTAATAGACCACCATTATCTATTGCTAATTTTGCTAAATTCTTTATCATATACTATCTATAATGTCCTCCACCTAACCATAATACAAAGGATTTTCTTGTTCCTTTAGTTACTGGTGTTACTCTATGCATCATATAAGAAGGGAAAATAAAAACACAACCTGCATTCTTTTCAGCTTCTATATATGGTCCTTCTATATTTCCTCCTCTGAACATTTGTAAAGTTCCTCCTTCATATTCTTCTGGATCCGACAATTGGACTGTAATAGATATTTTTCTTTTAGATAACATATCAGGCCCAATGTCTTGGTGCCAATCGTAATGACCAGCAGGAGCATGATATTCTGTATATTGTATTTGTTCTGGTATTTGGTATAAATCAAAATCCCATAATGTTTCATTAGCTGTTACTGCATAGTTTGAAAGTTTTTCGTATAACCACCACCAATCATCATTTTGGGGAATCCATTTAATATTAGATTTTCTACTGTCACTATCTCCACCTGCTGTGGAAGCTATATGCCAAGGTAATTTTTCAACCCCTTTAGATATTTTTTCTAATTCTTGTACATCAAAACCCTCTTTATAAAAATAATAATTTTGGGAATCATTTGCTTTTCTGTCAAAATTGTATGATAAATTCATATTAAAATATATTATGTTTTTGTCTATCAATATTACCTATAATATCAACTCCCTCGAATATACGATCAACAGATAAATAAGGCAAGTTACTTGGACTTTCTACTAAACCATATCCTGAAAATGTTGTTGCTTCAGTTTCAAAATCAATTTTATTTGCTTTAACTGTATAATGATATGGGTACCTTGTTGTTGGGTTTTTATAACTAAATTGTCTAGGGGTAGTTGTTACCCAACATATTGTTGAGTGTTTATGTAAAGCTACAGCTAAATGCTGTGCAAAGCTATCTATAAATAGTCTTCTTTTTGATAATTTAATTAATACCGCTATTTCTCTAATTCCTCCTGTTGCTGGGATTGTGTTAGCATAAGATTTTTGATTTTCTCTTTTTATATGATAAATATTATAATCATCTTTATAATGGTTAATTATTTCTTCTACTGTGCTATCTGGTAAATCTCTAGCCCAATTATAATCTAACCCTTGTGAATCATTCCCTCCATGTGTTTGTAACACAAAAATTGGTTTATCAGTTTTATATAATTTTGAGTATTTTTCTATTTCATCTGTTGTTAATGTAAATTTAGGCCATTCATCATTATATTCAACTTCACATAATTGAGCCCATACTTCATATAAACTTTTTCCTCCTGTTATAAAATCATTATGTTCATATGGTTCTAAACCAAATACTTTAAAATCTTGATTTTCACAATATCTATAATATAGTTGTGTAAAATTTTTAAAAGTGTATATGTCCTTTATATCTTTATTATTAGCATAAACTTCTGGGTGTTCAGAGACAGCTATTATATTATATTCGGGGTTTTTCTTTTTAATAGCTTCTATTATTGCTGTTGACATAATAGCTTTTCCAATTCCTCCTTTAGATTGAAATATTATATTCATACTTGTATATTAAAATTAATTACTGCTCTATGTTTTTTACCATAAAATGGTTCTACTGAATGTACAATATCATGTGGCCAAATTAAAAGCATTCCTGCTTTTGGTCTAACAAAATGCTTTTCTCCTCTAACATGAAAAGCAAACACACCACTATAAGGATGATCTTTAATTGGCTCACCATCACTTAAATAATATCCACCTGAGTACATATTAGGTCTTTCTTCATTAAATTGCCATCTATTATGATTATGAGCATTATGTCCTCTACCTTCAGTTGGTTCATAATATTGTAGCCAACTTTCAGTTATTATTGGTTCTTTTGTTGTAGCTATTAATTCTTTAAAACCATTTTTAATTCTTCTATTAATAACATCTACATCTGCATTTTCTGCTTCTAAAAAATCATTAGGATTAACATAAAACCTACTTCCAATAGGTTGTAATTCATGCTTTTCTACCCATTCATCTTGCCTATCGTAATTTACTTCATAATTAGATTGTCTTTTATAATCGTACTGCCCAGGCAACTCTTGACCCATTCTTCTTTGCTCAGCATCTAATATATTTAAGCCAAATTGGTATGCTCTATTAGTTACAATATCATCTTTGTATACCCTTTTATATACAGGGATAGGTGCTAAATTAAATATATTTTCCTTATTCGTTGGATGAAATATCATAGTTTTCTAAAGTTGTTATGTCAGAGTTAAACCCTGGTGTCTGGTCAAAATACGAAGATTTTAGCTGGTCTCCACGTAATATAACGTTTTTTCTCATATCAAATATTTCCCAATCTAATCCTCTTGATAACCCTACTTTATTAATTATGTGGTCTACTATTTTTCTTGCTCCCTTAGGCCATATAACATAAGCCAGTATAGATGGTTCGTCAGGCATTAACCAATAATAATCAATGTTTGATCTATTAGCTATTCTATTAACCAATTCTTCAGGGAAATCTTGCAATTGCTCAGCATCATCTTCAAATATAAAATAAGGTAAATGTTGTTCAGCACATTCTTCTAATATATTTAAGTGAGTATAATTAGCTGCTACTAATGAAGGAATATGAATATTATATTTTTCATAATCATTACCTTTAATTAAATTTATATCGAATTCAGTTAATTCATATTCTTGCCCATTTATACCAATTACATAATCAAATGGTATATCTTTAAAGAATTGTTGATTTTGTAATTTAACTCTACGTTCAATACTTTTTACCTGAGTTATTACTTTTACTTTGTATTTTTCCTCCATAATTTATTTTTTGTATCCACGGTGTAAAGGTACGTAAAACCTCACCGGCATTCCAATTTGTTTTCCTACTTCTATTGCTTTTTCTTGTGCCTCATCAAATATTTCCCAATTGTGTTCAGTGCAGTATGCATCATAGGGTAATTGAGTTCCTGTTTTTTCACCATGTGTTGGGGTAAATTCAATTAAACGTGCTCCTACTTGTTTTGCATATCTTACCATATCTGGGACTTCATGTACATTCCACATATTAATATTATTTGCTATAAAGGATTCATCCCATCTACCTTCTTCCTTACATCTATTAAACCAATTAGTAATATTTCTTGTTACAGTATCAAAATAATTTAATTTTCTTACTTTTTTATATGTTTCAGGAGTTGCAGCATCTACAGAAAACCCAAAACATGATTTATTAACATATTCTAAAAATTTCTTTTGGTTCTTTTCTCCAAATAAGGTAGCATTACAAAAAGTCCAAAATAAAGTATGTTCATTATATTTTTTAAACTCTAATTTATCTAATACATCAAAAATTTGCCCTCTATAAAACGGTTCTATTATACCTAATACTGTTAAAGTTTCAAGTGTTGGTATAGCAGGTTTTATAAATTCTAATAACTGATCTGTTCTATCTGGAATTGTTCCATCTATGTAAGGTTTCATCCATTCTTCATTTGACCTAGGACACATAGCACAAGCTGTTTTTGGTGATGGGTTTTCACCTCCTATATTACACATTAAAGGTGATAACGCAAACTCAATTTGTGTTGGATATTTATTTAAAGTTACCTCTTTATTTTTTTCTAAATTTGTAGTATAAAGAGGGCAAGTATTATTATTACACATCTCATGTAGGGATTGGTTTAAAGTTGCTACTTTAACTTCCCTCAATTTTGATTGTCTAGACCATATATCTTTTAGTGATTTATCTTCCTCAAATATATTTCCATAGTAGTCTGTTTGATGACAACAAGATTGGTATTCACCATTAAAGTCAATCCTAAATCTTTCAAAAGGTAAATTACAATATGATTTCATTATAAGTGTTTAAAATATTCATTTATACCTATCTTATCATTAACATATTCATTTAATAATACTGATCCTATTTCTGATTTATTAAAGGGTAATGCCCTTCCATAACTAGTAGTTGGATGATATTTTTCAATATATTCATCTAAGGTGCAATCAGCATATTTAAACATTGCATGTTCTTCTATACAATAATTAATTTTATTTTTTATAGCTTCTTCAATTAATCTTTTAGCAAAGTTTTTATCTCTTGAATAAACAAAACCAAAATTAGGACTTACTAATATATCATCTAATTTCCAATGATATTTTCTTAATTCTTCTTCTAATGGTGGTGTTGTTTCTGTAACGCTTTTATAATATTGTTTAATTTTAAGTAGTTGAGGTTCAGTCCAACAATATAGTGGAACTTGTGTTTCTTTTTCCCTTAATCTATCAATACTAATTTCTTTTGTTTGAATACAATCCCAATCTAACATTAAAACTTCATCAAATTTTTGTAATGCTTTATCTAATGCTACTAATTTTTTACCATGCTGTGTGAATTCTTGTTCAAACCAAGGATATTGATTGTCCTCCATTTTAACACAGTTATAACCTCTTTCTTCTAATAATTTTATATTATAATCTCCCCAAACATAAACTATTTCATTTTTAAATGATGGTTTATAAGGTATTTCAGGATATAAATATTTTTCATTCCAATCCTTAGGTGCGAACTTATTAGTCCAAAGTGCTCTTACTATTTGTATATTAGATATGTTCACAATAAATATCCATGTTTAGTTGTTTATCCATATAATCATTAAATTTTTTCTGGATTTTAGATACCTTACTTTTATTTTGTAATGCTCTATTAGATACACCATAAGTACAAGTAGGTTGATATTGTTTTATATATTCTTCTAATGTACAATCTGCATATAAAAATGTTGCATGTTCTTCTACACATCCCTCTATATTATTATCTACTGCTATTTTAGTTAATTTTTCACCTAAAGTAACATCACTACTATATACAAAACCAAAATTAGGACTTACTAAACCATTTTCCCATTTCCAATGCCATTTTAAAAATCCTTTTGTAATAATTCTTAAATGGTTTTCTATTTGATTATGTTCATCTGGGTTATTAAATACTGGGTGTTCTTTGGGTATTGATTCATATAATGCATTATAACAATCTTCGTGTTGAATGTATAATGGTATTTGTATTGGTTTTTTACGTAATTCAGTTATAAATTCTTTATCAAATGGTCTTAACACATAACAATCCCAGTCTAACATTATTACCTCACCAAATTCTTTTAATGCTAAATCAAGTGCTATTAATTTCCTTTCATATATTAATTCTAATACTTCATGAGCAAAGGGTGATGTTTCTTCTTGTACATACCTAGTTTCAAAACCACGTTCCTTTAACATATTTTCATTTTCTCTTCCCCAAACATATACGATTTCATTTGGGTGTAGTGGGACTGGTGGTATTTCCTTATAAGTGTGGTCACGAAAACCCCATAAAGATCTAATTATTTTTATTGAACTCATCCCAATATTTTTTAAATCGTTCGTTATGTAAGTATTTACTATATCCTCTTCCAACTACTAATTGAAACCAGTGATTTTTTAATACATCATACTTTTTAGAATCTTGATTGTATCCTATTTTGTCTAACCAAACATGATCAAAACTTGTTTCTTTATCTAAGTCTGGGTTTTCCGGTAAATACCACTTTTCAGCTTTACCTTTATATCTCTCATCGTTTAATGTAGTGTTATGGTGAGATAACGCTATTTTATTTGTTAAAGTGTTAATTTTATAGTCATTTTCTCTAATAATATGACCTAGAATTCCTTGATCTGTAAATAACCAAAACCATTCTGGTATGTCTTCGCCATTAGTTGTTACCAATTTTTTATGCCACTCATGGTACTCTTTTAATATTTCTATATTATTAAATTGTAAAAATGATGTATTAGGTGACCAATCATTTTCATCGTAATTTTTTGGCCATTCTATATGTTTAATTTCTTTATCCCACTTTTCTTTATCAAAGTAATAATATCCTCTACCTATTTCCCAATGAGCAATAGTTAAATCATTTTTATAAGTATATTCAGGTAATGGCTCATTGATTATCATATCCTGGTCTAAGAATACAAATGGTTCATTTTGATGAGCTAAACATTTAATTTTACCGCTTGTCCAAAAATAAGCAGCATCTACATTTGACTTAGAATAACCATTTAAAAAATTAACATCAACTTCATCATATAAATCTAATATACCTAAAGATTGATAATAATTAGCTCCAACTGTATCAGTATGTAATTTAATAGGTTGATTCATATGGTACCCCCATTCTACTATAGAAGCCATAGTGTATAATATTTGAAAATCTGTTAATTCGTATGTACTTGAAGTAGAATTTTTCATTACTTCAAAACCATGACCCCTTAACCTTTGTCTTTCAAAATAAGGTTTAGTCCAATTTACGTGAATTGCTTTCATCTAATTTAAAATATATTATACTACATTCAGCATGTGTCCTTCCGTTTGGAAGTTTGAAATTTCTTCTAGCTACATAATCTATAGGCATACCTTTATTTGTATAGAAAAATTGAGGATCATCATATCTATCTGGTTGTGTAGAACTAGCAGATTCTTCTTTATTATTCATCCTATGCACTGACTTACAAATATCATCAATAATCCTATGATCATATTTACCTTGTGATTGTTGTATTAAACTTACTTTTGAACTTAAAGTATTAAAACCACCAAAATCTAAATTAACATCAGCTGCAAATCTTAATGGAAAATAAGATTCAAATAATTTAAGTGCTGATTCTCTATTTATTTGATATGCATGGGCTGAGAAATGGTTATTTGTTGCATTTGATAACAATTCAGAATATTGGGTTTCAACACCATTAATATTTCTTGTTTTTTGTTTACCCCAAAGTACTATATCAGCTTTACTTTCTTTTATTTGTTTTTTAAATAAATCAAATCGACCAGAAAGAGCATATTTAAAAAAATCATCATCAAAAACAACATCATCTTCTAATATTAAACATGATTTATAATTAGTATTTAAAAAATGGTCTACAGCTTTTCTATGTGATAAAGCACAAGCTACAATATTATATGTAAATATTCCTGTGGGATCAACCCAGTATTTATTTAATATTCCTTTTTCTATTAATTTAGAAATAGGTTCAAGATCTTTACCTGATATTGCTTCTATAAACTCATAGTTTTGAATACCATAAGTCATAAACATATCTATCATTTCTTTTTTTCTGCTAGTATGTTCTGGTAAGTTGATAACGTATATTTTATCAACTCCTAAATTAAAATCTAAATTATATTTCATTTACATATTTTCTTAAACCATTAAAAAAATCATCATAATCTACTAATTTACCAGCTATAATACAGCGTCTTAAGTAGTTTATTTCTGTTTCATATACTATGTGGTTTTTGTGGTATTGTTCTTTTAAATATGTTTCTTCTACCCCATAGTGCTTGTAATATAATAAACTTTCTTTAAGATTCCAAATACCTTGATCAGCTTTAACTTCATCTTCTAAACATCTGTGTGGTGGTTTAGTGCAATCCCAAACTAAATTTGTTAGTGTTTCGTGTGGGATTTTATATTTAACTAACCATTGTTTTAACATTAACTGTTCAGATAATATCATATGGTTAGCACTTATTTCCCATTTTTTACTAGGAGGGAGTTTTTTAAGTATTTTTGTAAGTATTCTATGATTTTCTAATACTTTCTTACCATACTTTCTTGCAAATTCTGGGTCTGGTAGGTAAAATAATGACACATTAGCTGCTCTATCTACAACTCTTTCAAATGGAACTTGCTTAGCATATGGATCCCAAACTGGTGGGTACCAATTACTTTCAATTTCATCATAAGAATATAAAACGTTAGTATTTAAATGTTTATCTATATTTTTTCTTATTAAAAAGTCATGATCTACTAAAAGTAAAGGTTGGTTTGTTTCACTAATTATTTTAGTTTTACATCCTGACCAAAATACTTCTCTGTCTATATCATCGGGGTAATCTAGTTTTCGCACACTATGCCATAGATGTAGTATTTTTAGTTTACTCAACGTATCATACGTCAAATTATCGCAGTATATTACCGTATAATGTTCAGGATGATATTTTCTCCATAAAGAAACAGATGCTACTAATAAAGTAAGTTGTAATTTACTATAAAATAACTTGTCCCGTTTGACATTTTCCAAAACCCATATTACTTCCATAAAAACCTTTTTTTAATATTATTTAATTTACTTTAAACATACACCACAATACTGTTAATGCTCTCATATTAATGTTGGTATAATATAAATTAAAAGATGCACTTGTTGATAAAACTGTTCCAGCTGCACCATTTGATCTCCAACCAGCAAATACTTTTGGGTATGATGCTGTTGCTATTAATGTCATATAATCAGGTGAAACCGCACCACTATTGTATGAGTTAGTTGAACCTCCTCCTACATTTCCATTTCTAAAACCAGAAATTGTACCCGATAATGAATTTAAACTTGTTAAATAATAATCTCTTCCTCCACCTGCTGGTCCTACAAACCAAGGACTTGCAATTTTACACGTTCCATATGTTGGTTCATTAACTTGAACACCAAAATAATATCTACTTCTAGTATACCAAAGTCCAACCCCATAATATGTTCCTGCAGTTGTACTATTATTGTATTGGTCTGGAGTAGACGTCATTGAATTAGAAGTAGGTTGAGTTGCAGTTGCTGGGGACACATTACCATTATAATAAGCACGAAACATCTTACAAAAAGAATGATTAGCGTTGTCGGGCCATCCTGTTCTTTGTTGCCAACAATTATTATACAATCCTGATGATTGTCTTGCTAATGTTTGATTTGGAATGTCTTGATTGTAAATTAATCCTGAGCCTGAAGCTGCAATAGCATTAAAAGCAGTATAACCCGCTATAGCTTGATTGTATGCGACTCCTAGTTGAACCCCTGGATTGGATCCTGAAATGATTTGATTATCTCTTGCCATTGGATAACTTTTTAAAGATGACATCTGTTTTAGAGTAATCTACTAATAAGTATCCTTCAGAATTTGTTATAGTAGCCTGAGGAACTTCTTGGGCAATTACGCCTTCAAATAATCCATAGCCATGTTTTTCTGGATTTTTATAATTCCAAGTATAGATATTAATGCCCGATTTAGATTTACCTATATGTCTAATGTTTTCTTTTAATCTTTTGTCTGAAAAATTAACAAAAAATGTTGCCCAAAAATGTTGAACAGCACCATTCATTATGTTTGAAGAATTATGATATACGTTAGTTGCTGCTACACTATTCCAAATTGTACCACTAGCAGTATTATATCTCCAATTAATAAAAGAGTAATTGTAAGCTGGGAGGGCTTTTATTCCTATATAAGTTTGGTCATTTGATAAAACATTAATATTAATAGCTGATATAAAAGTAGTTGTTGAACCACCTTGTGGCATAGGGGTACCAGTTGTAACACCACCTTGTGATGCATTACTTGAATTTACACTAAAATAAAATCTTCTATCTTCATATCTTATAAATGCTGTTGTTAAATTTGATGATGAGGATGAATTTTTACCATTCATATTATACACATACGGTGTAACACCACTAAGTGTAGTACCAGAACTATAAGTCTTCATGAACTCACATAATGAATAATTATTACCTGTAGGCCAACCTGAATTTGTTTGCCAAGCAGAATTATAAAACCCATAGCACGAGTTTAAACTAGTGCCCATAGGTATATTATATGTTGCGTATTGTGTAGTATCCCAACCCATATTATAGTATATCTGTTATGCTTTCACTCCCAAAAATCCCAGCAAATTGGTCTTTAACTCTAGAGTAAGCATATTCAAATACACTACCTGTGATCGAATTAGGGTGAAAGACGGTTTTAGTTACAATTTCGCTTCCGGTTGTTACTGATTCTATTGATTCTGTTCTTGTTGATATAATTTCATTTCCATCATCATCAAAATCTACATAATCAATTTCTGTATCTACAAATGATGAAGAATAAGATGTTACTTCCACATCAACACTCTGAGTTACGGGGTGGTATTGAATAGGCATAAGTAAATGTTGTTGATTATTTACTGACATTGATGGAGGTAAAATACCTGAAGCATCATTCATTTGTAAATCTTCGATATAAGTTGGAATTGCTCTTGTAGCTGATTCAGGTGATGTATAAATGTTAACAAACGTTCTTAACATTCCTGAGTGTTTTTCTAGCTTATAATCTTCAATTCTTACATATATTTCGTCGGTAGTTAAACCATTTTCAAATTCTATGTCTTTTGTAACTTTAAATCCCATTATTATTTATTTAAATTATCTACTTTATTATTTAGTTCTTTAATAGCTGATATTAATACTGCTACTAATTTTTCATACTTAACTGCTAAGTATCCATCTGGTCTTGTTTCAACTAATTCTGGATAGTGCATTTGAATTTCTTGTGCACTAACACCTACATCATGTCCTTTATAAATTGCTTGGTTATTATTCCAATCGAATTCATATCCATTTATTTTTGTTACATTTTCTAATGCACCTTTTAATGGAGACATATTATCTTTTAATCTTTCATCTGAAGAATAATATGCTATAACATCACTCGTTGATCTTACTAATCCAAACTGAACTGTTGAGTTAGTATTAACATATTGGTTCATTGCCGTAGCATAGGTATTTGATGTACCTGATGCTCCAGTTTGACCTTTTTGTCCTTTAGCACCTGTAGAACCACCACCACCTTGAGCACCTGTTGCACCTTGTGGGCCTCCGCCACCTTGAGCTCCAGTTTGACCTTTTTGTCCTTTCTGTCCTTTAGCACCTTGAGAACCACCGCCACCTTGAGCACCTGTAGTACCTTGTGGACCTGTAGCACCTCCGCCACCTTGAGCACCTGTTGCACCTTGTGGGCCTCCGCCACCTTGAGCTCCAGTTTGACCTTTTTGTCCTTTAGCACCTTGAGCACCACCACCACCTTGAGCACCAGTTGTACCCTGTGGTCCTGTAGCACCTCCACCACCTTGAGCACCTGTAGCACCTTGTGGTCCAGTTGATCCTGTATTACCTGTTTGTCCTTTTTGTCCTTTTTGTCCTTTAGCACCTTGAGCACCACCACCACCTTGAGCACCTGTAGCACCTTGTGGTCCGGTTGATCCAGTATTACCTTTAGCACCTTGAGCACCACCACCACCTTGTGCACCTGTAGCACCTTGTGGTCCAGTTGGTCCTGTTGGTCCAGTTCCACCACCTGGTCCAGTTGCACCAGTTTGTCCTTTTTGTCCTTTTTGTCCTTGAGCACCTCCGCCCCCTTGAGCACCAGTTGTACCCTGTGGTCCTGTAGGTCCTGTAGCACCACCGCCACCTTGAGCACCGGTTTGTCCTTTCTGTCCTTTAGCACCTTGAGCACCTCCGCCACCTTGAGCACCGGTTGTACCTTGAGCACCTCCGCCACCTTGAGCACCTGTAGCACCTTTAGCTCCTTGTGGTCCTGTTCCACCTTGTGGTCCTGTTCCACCTTGAGCTCCAGTTTGACCTTTTTGTCCTTTTTGACCAGTTACACCTTGAGAACCTTGTGGTCCTGTTCCACCTTGTGGTCCTGTTGCACCTTTAGCACCTTGAGGTCCTGTTCCACCTTGTGGTCCAGTTACACCTTTAGCACCTTGAGTACCAGTTGTACCTTGAGCACCTCCACCACCTTGAGCACCGGTTGCACCTTTAGCACCTTGAGGTCCTGTTCCACCTTGTGGTCCTGTAGCACCTTTTTGACCTGTAGTACCTTGAGAACCTTGTGGTCCTGTTGAACCAGTTGCTCCTTTTTGTCCTGTTGGTCCTGTTGGTCCTGTATTACCTTTAGCACCTTGTGGTCCAGTTGACCCAGTATTACCTTTAGCACCCTGGGCACCAGTTGTACCCTGTGGTCCTGTTGAACCTGTAGCACCGGTTTGACCTTTTTGTCCTTTATCTCCTTGATCACCTACTACTGCAAATGATGCTATAATATCTTCGTTGTTTGAGAATGGTGCTGTAGCTGAAGATGCTTCATTTAATACTACTAAACTCCACCAATCACCTTGATCTGTTAATTCGTCTATAGCAAATAGTAGGAATTGTCCTGCATCCGTTCTATTTGAAATTCTAACATGACCTTTAATCGCTGATGATGAATTATCAATTGTTTCTAAGAATGATTGAATATCATTACCATCATCATCTGTTGCGTCTATATATAATGCTGTAGCGGCATTTTGAGTACCACTGTTTAATCTTAATTTACCTGTACCTGGATCTCCTGCTCCTGTTGATGAACCATCAAATGTATAATCGAATGTAGCACCACCAAATGAACCATCTGTTCCTTGAGCACCACCTTCACCTTTTTGACCTTTAGCACCTTGTCCACCTTGTGGTCCAGTTACACCTTTAGCACCTTGTGGTCCAGTTGGTCCTGTTTGACCTTTAGCACCTTGTGGTCCTGTTGATCCTACTTCACCTTTCTGTCCTTTATCACCTTGTGGTCCTGTTGTACCAGTAGTACCTTGTGTACCAGTTGAACCATTATCACCTTTTTGACCTGTTGTTCCAGTTTGACCTTTTTGTCCTTTTTGACCTGTAGTACCTTGTGTACCTTGAGCACCAGTTGCACCTTTAGCACCTTGTCCACCTTGTGGTCCAGTAACTCCTATCTCACCTTTCTGTCCTTTTGCTCCTTGAGGTCCAGTTCCACCAGTAGCACCTTGTGATCCAGTTGGTCCTGTTGAACCCGTTGTACCTGTTTCACCTTGTGTTCCAGTTGGTCCTGTTCCACCTTGTGGTCCTGTTGAACCAGTTGCACCTTTTTGACCAGTTACACCTTGAGTACCTGTTATACCTTGTGAACCTGTAGGTCCTACATCACCTTTTCCACCTTGTGGTCCAGTTGATCCTGTAATACCTTGTGATCCTGTTGGTCCAGTAACTCCAATTTCACCTTTTTGTCCTTTTTCTCCTTGAGGTCCAGTTGAACCTACTTCTCCTTTTTGACCTTTACCACCTTGTGGTCCTGTTGGTCCTACATCACCTTTTCCACCTTGTGGTCCTGTTATACCTGTTATACCTTGTGCACCAATTCCACCTTGTGGTCCTGTTGTACCAATTGTACCTTGTGGTCCAGTTGCACCAGTATCTCCTTTAGCACCTTGTCCACCTTGTGGTCCGGTTGCACCAGTATCTCCTTTAGCACCTTGTGATCCAGTTGGTCCTGTTGAACCAGTATCTCCTTTTGCTCCTGTTGTACCAATTGTACCCTGAGAACCAGTTGTACCTGTTATTCCTTGTGGTCCAGTTGCACCAGTAGCACCTTTTTGACCTGTTATACCTTGAGAACCTTGTGGTCCTGTTGGTCCTGTTGGTCCTAAATTACCTTTAGCACCATCTGCACCATCTGTACCTTGAGTACCTATTTCACCTTTTGATCCTTTAGCTCCATCTGTACCTTGTGTTCCTATTGTACCTTGAGCACCATTTTCACCTTTTTCACCAGTTATACCTTGTGTACCATTTGCACCTTTAGCACCGTTTGTACCACTTGTACCTTGTGGTCCTATATCTCCTTGTACACCTTTAGCTCCAATTGAACCTTGAACACCAGTGACACCTTGTCCACCTTGTGCTCCATTTTGTCCATTTATACCTTGTGCACCTATTTCACCATTATCTCCTTTTGCTCCAGTTAATGATAAATCTGTTCTATAAAATGTACTACCATCATTATTAACAACAACAATTCTATTTTCAGAACTACCTACTGGTATAGTTGCTATTTGAAGTTGACTACCTGTTATGGTTCTTGATAATATTGCATCACTACCTGAAAAGTAAGAGCGTGAAGCACCTAGATCCCCTAATTGTAAATTACCTGTAATGTTAAGACTACCTGCAGGATACCAAATAAGTTTGTTTTGGTTATCCTTAAACATGGGTGAATCATCTCCACCACCTGATGTGTCTATAAAAGGGATTGGGTAGGATCTTGCAGGTACTGAACCTGATCCTGTTGGGAGTATTGTATAACTCTCTGCTTTTAAATTATTTATTTCAGCATTACTTCCTGAAACTATTACTTTTTTCCAATTTGGCATGTCAATATCGTTATTATGGTTGGTTACTCTATGAGCCCACTTCCGTTATGGCCTATAATATAGTCATACATATGAATAATATACGGAAAAAATAAAGGGAAAACAAATTATTTTTAATACTAATAAGCGTAGCAAGGTCCAACATTATTACTACCTGCATTTGTTGGGGAAAATATAACTTGACCCTTTTCACCAATAAATAATAATATTTTAGATGGCATACCATTACTTTGACAATTTGAGTTTGAATTTGCTACATACCAACCTACATCAGGGAAAGAACTATCAAGTGAACCTTCGGTATATTCCCTCCATGGGTCTGTTTCTGTTCCTGTTGGTTGCCCGGGGTTAGATTCTAGCATAACATCATTATATTGGGGAATTGAATTTTGTAATTTTGAATTAAAATAATAAGTTGTATCGGGGGTTAAACTACTTGTATAACCACAATTAATACTTTTTAAATCACTCCAACCAGTTCCAACTACATACTTTACCACAATTTCCTTCCATACAACATCTTTAGATATATTAGTTATAACCCCTGCAGCACTACCTGTAACAAACCATTCTCTAAAAAATTTTAATGGTGGTGGATTTACTGAAGGATATGGGTTAGCACTTGTCCAGTTTAAAGCTTGATATGCTGGTATCGCATTGTTTACATTTGATGTATCAGGTGGATCTACTGCTTGTGTTATATCGTTATTACTAGTACACATAAATCCTGTATTATCCGTACCTAATAAACTCCGAGGATTAGATAAATTTTGATCAGAATAAAGTACATCACTAACTGATAGATTTTTAGCTGCTCCAATACCATTGGCATAATATAAATTTTGGGAACCATGCCCAAAACCATTCCAAGGAAAGGTAAATGAGGAATCCGATTGATACTGCTCTCCAAAATTCCAACAAGAAGTGGATTCATTTTTGTCTGTTAAATTTTGGATTTCCCCAAGTTCACCTCCTGGACACGTTAAATTAGATAAACTCCAAGCTGTACCTCCAGTTCCCCAAACTCTTAATTCAATAATTTCTGGGTATTGTGCATCTTTATAAAATTGCAGTTTTATATCTCCATCCCAAGATTTTGAATTTGAATTAGGATAATCTGCTACTACTCCTATTTGTTTATAATCTGATGCAGGACATCCTGAGGCTGGTGCTGCTAAACCTTGTCCATTTGCATTTTCATAATATCCTTGGCTTGGGGCATTTCCTCCAGTTCCTGAAGGTGTTTGACCTGAATTGTCATTTCTGTCATATAGCGAACCTGTTGGTGCTATATTATATACTATTCTATCATCAGTACCAGACTCTCCTCCTTCCCATAAACAAGCTGTTGTTGGGTAGTTGTTAATATTAGGGTAGATTGTATTACCTGTTGAATCAAATGTTTGAGTTTGGTCATTCCAATTATTTTCTTGAAAACCATTATTTAAAGCCGTTGCTAAATCACTAATTTGATTTGAAGGATTACTTGATAAAGTATCTCCAACAAATAATGAATCAGCAACAATTTGATTATTCCATATTATTTGAAATCTATCTATTTGACCTATTGCATTCCATGTAGTATCAACAAACCCTATACCTTCACCTACAGTAATAGCTCTAAAATTAAAATTTCCTGTTCCTCCAGTAGCATTTAGTGAACCACCATCACAAGGTATGATTCCTGGGTCAGTGGATGTTATTTTTAATGAGGGTAACCCCAACATTATTCTAAAGAAATTTACTGTAGCCATTTATTTTTGTTTTAATTGGTCTATTTCAACTTTTAATTCTTTAATAGCTTCAATTAATACACTTATAAGTTTTTCATATCTTACTTGTTTATAACCATTATCATTTTCTCTTACTAAAGAAGGAAATACTTCTTCAATCTCTTGAGCTATTACTCCTATATCATGTCCTGAGTGGGTTGTTTGATTTTCATTCCAATCAAATTCTACACCACTTATTTGTTTTACTTTTTCGATAGCATTACTTATAGGTAATATATTATCTTTTAATCTTCTATCTGAAGAACCAAATGCTATTATATCATCACTTGCTCTAATTATTCCGGTTACTTGTAAAGTACTTCCATTAAAGGTCATATTTGATTCACCTTGTATTGTACCTGTAGTTCCTGTAGCTGTTAATACATTATTATTTGTATTAGCATTAATTGTTATAGTATCACCTGCTGCCGTACTTGAACCTACTGTAATATAGAATCTACTTCCATTAAAATAAACACCTAATATATCAACTGCACCTGCTGGTGATGATGGTGTATATCCTACTGTTCCTAAGAATGTATGAGGATCTGAGAATGTTAAATTATGTCCTCCAGTTGAATCTTGAGTTACTACTAAAACTCCTGTATCACCTGTAATCCAATCTTGAAAATCTAATGACTTATCGTTATTTAATGTTATACCAGCATTTGAACCTGCTGTTACACTAAATACTACGTTTGATGAACCGTTTGATATGGTTTGTTGATCAATTTGTAAATTACCTTGTAAGTGGGTTGTGTCTCCATCATAAGTAAATTTAGCTGAACCTGATATTATACCAGTTGAGCCAATAGATGTCATAATATTATTATTAATATTACCTTGGATTGCTGCTCCATCTACACCAGTAGCACCTTTTTCTCCAGGTCCTCCTTTTTCTCCGTCTCCACCTTTTTCACCAGCTCCTCCTTTTTCTCCGTCTCCACCTTTTTCTCCGTCTCCACCTTTTTCACCAGCTCCACCTTTTTCACCAGCTCCACCTTTTGCTCCTGCTGCACCTTTTGCACCAGCACCACCTTTGTCTCCTGCTCCACCTTTATCTCCATCGCCTCCGTCACCACCTTTTGCTCCGGCTCCTCCTTTATCACCTGCACCACCTTTGTCTCCGTCACCACCGTCTCCACCTTTTGCTCCAGCTCCTCCTTTATCTCCGGTTGCACCTTTATCACCATCATCTCCATCTCCACCTTTGTCTCCGTCTCCACCTTTTGCTCCTGCTGCACCTTTATCTCCATCATCTCCGTCTCCACCTTTTGCACCATCTCCACCTTTGTCTCCGTCTCCACCTTTTTCACCAGCTCCACCTTTTTCTCCGTCTCCACCTTTAGCTCCATCTGTTCCTTGTGTACCTGTAGTTCCTTGAGCTCCTTCTGTTCCTTGGGCACCGTCTGTTCCTTGGGCACCATCAGTACCTTGTGTTCCAGTTTCACCTTTATCTCCGGCTGTACCTTTATCACCTGTTCCCCCTTTATCACCTGCACCACCTTTTGCACCATCTGTACCTTGTGTACCTGTGGTTCCTTGTGTGCCTGTAGTTCCTTGAGCTCCATCTGTTCCTTGAGTACCAATTTCGCCTTTGTCTCCTGCTCCACCTTTATCTCCTGCTCCTCCTTTAGCACCATCTGTACCTTGTGTACCTACAGTTCCTTGAGGGCCTTGTTCACCTTTATCACCTGCACCACCTTTTGCTCCAGCTGTACCTTTTGCTCCAGTAGTACCTTGTGCTCCATCTGTACCTTGTGTTCCTATTGTACCTTTATCACCTGCACCACCTTTAGCACCATCTGTACCTTGTGTTCCTATTGTACCTTGAGCACCTTGTTCTCCTTTTTGTCCTATACCTCCAGGTTCACCTTTTGATCCTGTATCACCTTTAGAACCTCTATCACCTACTGTTGTAAATGAAATTATAATATCTTGTGAATTTGTAAATGCGCTTCCACCAGTTGATGAAATTGTATCTAAATCTAATGTCCACCAACCTGTATTGTCAGTTAAATCATCTATTGGAAATAATAAAAATTGAGAAGCATTTGTTCTACTTGCAATTCTCATATGTCCTTTAATAGCTGAATCTACTGCTTTAATTGATACTAAGAATGATTGAATTGAATTCCCATCATCATCAGTAATATCTATATATGCTTTTGTTGCTGAAGTTTGTGTAGCATTATCTAATTGAATAATACCTGTTCCTGGATCTGCTGCTGGAGATGGTACTGTTGTACTAAATGTATAATCAAATGAAGCTCCTCCAAATGTACCTTCTGTACCTTGAGGTCCTAAATCTCCTTTAATACCTGTTATTCCTTGTGTCCCAGTAATACCTTGAGTACCTGTTATTCCTTGTGTTCCAGTAATACCTTGAGTACCTGTAATACCTTGTGTTCCAGTTTCTCCTTGTGGTCCTACGTCTCCTTTAATACCAGTTTCACCTTGTGTTCCTTGAGTTCCTACTTCACCTTTATCTCCTTTAACTCCTATATCACCTTTAGTACCAATTGTACCTTGTGTTCCAGTTTCTCCTTGTGGTCCTACGTCTCCTTTAGTTCCAATTATACCTTGAGTACCGGTTATTCCTTGAGTACCGGTTATTCCTTGTGTTCCTGTTTCTCCCTGAGTACCAATTGTACCTTGTGTTCCAGTATCACCTTTTACTCCAACATCACCTTTATCGCCTGTATTACCTTTATTACCTGCATCACCCTTAGAACCTGTTTCTCCTTGAGTACCAGTTGTTCCTTGAGTTCCTACTTCACCTTTTTGTCCTTTTTCTCCATTATCACCTTTTGATCCTGTATCACCTTTAGTACCATTAGTACCCTGTGTTCCAGTTTCTCCTTGAGTTCCAGTTTCTCCTTGAGTTCCTATATCTCCTTTTGAACCAGTATCTCCTTTATCTCCATCTGTACCTTGGGTACCTACTTCACCTTTATCTCCTTTAGTACCATCTGTACCTTGAGTACCTATAGTACCTTGTGTTCCAGTTTCACCTTGTGTTCCAGTATCTCCTTTTGCACCTATTGCACCTTGAGGTCCTAAATCACCTTTAACTCCATCATCACCTTTTTGTCCTATATCACCCTTTTGTCCTGTATCTCCTTTTGCACCGTCCGTACCATCTGTACCTTGAGTACCTATTTCACCTTTATCACCTTTAGTACCTATTATACCTTGAGGTCCTAAATCACCTTTTGCACCAGAATCTCCTTTAGTACCAATTTCACCTTGGGTACCAGTTTCACCTTGTGTTCCTACTTCACCTTTTTGTCCTTTATCCCCAGCAACACCTTGTGCTCCTTCATCACCCTTAGTACCACCTTGACCTTTTTCACCTTTAGCACCATCTGTACCATCTGTACCTTGAGTACCTAGTTCACCTTTTGATCCTTTTTCTCCAGTATCACCTTTAGTACCATTAGTACCTTGAGTACCTACTTCACCTTTATCTCCTTTAGTACCCGTATCTCCTTTAACTCCTGTAGAACCTTTATCCCCTACATCACCTGTAGTTACAAAGGATATTAAAATATCTTCGTTATCAGTAAATGGTGAATTTGCAGAATAAGCTTGGTTACCTACATTTATTACCCACCATTCATCTGTGTTTTGAACTGTTAAATTTGAAATACTAAATAGTAAGAATTGGGAAGAATCTAAACGATTTGCAATTTTTACGTGTCCTTTAACGGCTGACTGGTTGGCGTCAATGGACTGCATGAAAGAATTAATGCTATTGCTATTATCGTCAGTTGAATCGATATATAAAGCAGTAGCTGTATTTTGTTGTGTTGCATTTAATTTTATAAATCCTGTAGTTGGATCTGTTGCATCAGTAGAGTCGTCGAAAGTATAATCGAATGAAGCCCCACCAAAGTTACCATCTGTACCTTGAGGTCCTAAATCACCTTTAACTCCTATTTCACCTTTTTGTCCTTTTTCACCATCTGTTCCTTGAGCACCATCTGTTCCTTGTGAACCTATAATACCTTGTATACCTTGAGCACCTATTTCTCCTTGTGTTCCAATTGCTCCTTGAGTACCTACTTCACCTTTTGTTCCTGTTTCACCTTGTGTTCCTGTGTCACCTTTTACTCCAACATTACCTTTATCTCCAGTTGCTCCTTTAGTCCCATTAGCACCTTGTGTTCCAATAGCACCTTGTGGTCCTACATCACCTTTACTTCCTAAATCACCACTTACACCTTGAGCACCTATTTCACCTTTTTGGCCTTTTAAACCCAAAGAATCATTTCTATATAAGGTACCATCTGCGGCTGCAACAACTATATCTGTTACACCTACATCTGTTCCTAAGTTTAATTTAGTTGTTCCACTACTTGTAAGAGCAGTTTCTATAGTTGCTAGTGATGATGATACCGACCTTAGGTCTGCATCCGAGCCACTTATGATTATTTCTCTCCAGTTTGCCATTGCTTAATTATATGTTATAAATATATAACTTTACTTTTTAGAAAATCTGTTCTTATCTTCTTCAATACGCTTTTCTAAAGCTGTATAGTAATTTTGGAGAGTTAGTGTTGTTTGATATGCTATCTCCATATCGGCACCTAATATGTTAGTCTCTCTTAGAGTATTTAATAAAAAAATTAATTGTTCTTGAGACAGAAGAGGTAAATCCGCATTGGGATTTACCTTTCCTATTTCAATATTTCCCGCTTTGAAAGCGTGTCCTTTAAAACCCATTACTCTATTGTTTTATGAGTAAATGTATATATCTTGGTTTGCACCTACAAACATATTTCCTTTTTTCTGGTATTTTGCTACCACTGCTGCTGGTGTATTTACACCTGCACCACCTTCTACTACTGCTGCCATAAATGCATCAGGAGTATATGATGTAGTACTTGGATCAAATGATCCTGTCATACTCCATCTTGTAGTTGCAGCATCGTAAGAAAATGCTTCACCATTAGCTGGGCCATCTTGTTGAACAACAATACCACCATCTCCTACTGCAGTTGAACCAGAAGCTAAACGAATAAATCTATCCGCTACATCTAAATTATCTGCATGTTGGAATGAAGCTGTACCTTGTACTACTAAGTT
>Ga0181409_1000127_pt1 | contig 27544 bp, 27 predicted proteins | sample 32SPOviralmetaG_FD_130138 | JGI IMG/M metagenome (GOLD analysis project Ga0181409, IMG submission 130138) | Marine viral communities from the oligotrophic San Pedro Time Series (SPOT) site, San Pedro Channel, CA, USA - 32 SPOT_SRF_2012-05-30 | ecosystem: Environmental > Aquatic > Marine > Strait... | reverse complement strand
GGTGACATCTCTGTTTTTGCATGAGCGATATCACCTGCAATATAGATGAGAGAATCCTCTATATTATCTTGTTTAACTTGTTTTAAGAATTTTTTGAATACTAATTTGTATTCTTTATGTCTTTGGAGATTACGAATATGTAAATCTGCCAAATGATAAACTTTGTTTATTATCATAAACCTTTTAATTTTTGTGATATAATATCACCGAATTTTGTTTCTTTTGAATTTTTAAGTATTTTGTTTACTTCCGAAAACCCCATATCGGATGCATCTTTTTCTGAAGGAGTAATATTTTTTGTATCTATTCCTTGGTTTTGGAATTGCATAGTATAACGTAAAGCTTGTTCTTGAGCATCTTCATCGAGTAGGATATTAATCGTATCTACTCCTTTTTTATATATACTATCACTTAATTTTTTTGGTACAAACTTACCAAGTAAAGGAATTGAATTTCGTTTAACTGCCATTGCATCAAATACACCTTCTACTAGAGTAATTGGTTCATTCCAATTTATTTGATTTTCGAACATTATAACATTTTTCGAAACTGGCGGATTTTTGTATTTAAATTTTTCCTCAGAGTGTATAGACCTCGCGATGAAGTAATTGAGTCTATTATCCGAATCATAGGAAGGAATAATAATCCTATTAGAATAAATACCACCGTCACAATACCCAATATTATATTTCGTAATATCTTCTTTAGTAATACCTCTATCTTCAGCATACCTAAGAGCCTTTCTGTACACAGGATTTATTTTACCTTCTGGTACTTTTAGGAGTGATTTAAATTCACTCGGTAATCGTAACTCTACCTTTTCTTCAGTATCAACACTATATGTAACATAATCATCCCCATATACTTCGTACAATCTTTTTAATTTACGAGAATCTACATGAAGTCTTTTTAATAACCTATTTATTCGTTTTCCTTTTGCATCACAAACCCAACAATGCCATTGTTGTGTAACTAAATTTATTTGTAACTTTTTCTTATGATGATGACAAAAAGGACAATAGTGTGCTTGTTCATCATTTTTCATAGATGTACCAGGTCCTAATACATCATCTAATACGTTTATAACCTTTTGTTTATCGTGATGTGAGAGCATAATTACACTTTTAACAATACAAATATACGAAAAATATTTTACAATTCCAAATCTTTTCTAAAAAACTTTCCTAAAAGATTATCATTTAAGGCTAATTCATCACTAAGAACCTCATGTTGGAACTGTTCTTGTAACTCATAATAGGTTAAACCCTTCTTAGTTTTACAAAATTTAAGTATTTCTAATTTTAATGTATCGTTTATTTTTCCTCTAGGTTCTTGTTCTAATGCTAATGCGTTTGAATGAAACCAGAGTTGTACTGTTGGATTTGATGAACGATAATCTTGCCACTTTGCTTCTTTTTGTACCATTTCGTACTTTTTCATTCTTTTATCTTCAAGAGCAGCAATTTCTTTCTTACCAAATTTTCTTTTTCTAATAGAAACTACTTGTTTCTTACCAATATAGTATTCACCAGTGTTTCCATTAGTTATTTTGTATATAAAACCAAACGTACCCTCAGGCATATCTGATAATTCTGTTATACACTTTCCATTATATGTCCATCCCATAGTTAAAAATCTTGAAATCATTTTCGTACCTTTCTCTTATGAAATCTTTCATCCACTCTTCTGTGTAAAAGTGTTTACAATACTTTTTATAATTTAGACCTGGATGTCTATCATAAATTGGATTTCTGTTTAAGTGTGGTAACTTATCATAATTAGGGTGATTAATATCTTTAAGTACTTGTCTTACTTCGTTTTCATAATTTTCATATTTAAGTATTTTTGATATCTTTCTATTTTTAGAAACACCAGATGTTATGTAATACTCTTGTGGAATATACCATGGATTCGTTTCGTTTGTGTTTTTTAAAAATTTATCAAATTGTACATATCCAAATTTTCTACATTCATGATTGTAAGCAGATACCATTCTTGTAAATGGATTTCTAACTACCGTAAAATAAAAATATGAAGAATCATCAGGTAGTAGGCTTAAGCCATGATGTGAAGTGACCTCAGTAGAATCATCTATTTTTAATAATAAATGTGTCAATGTTCTACCACCAGTCTTAGGAATATGTACAAAACCAAATTTGTACTTATTATTAAGAATTAATCCCAAACTGTTGATTTATCGTGAAACTGAATCAGAGTACTTTTTTAGATTTACTTTACCACCTCTTGCATTTGCTAAAGCTTTATCATCTTTATGAAGTTTGTTTAGTTCATCTGCAGAGATTGGTGTTTTATCTTTGTTGTTATCCGCAAGTTTTGCGAATTCTGATTTGCCGTATAAGTCTTGTATTGATGCCATAGTAGTATCTCCTTGTTATTATATAAATATAGATTAAGTATCGAAACGAACAATAAAGTTCACATCGTAGTCTGGTAAATTCTTTATTGGTTTAGGTAATTTTGCCATTGCAACCATATCTCCATCTGTATCATATAATCCAATTGTTGAGATATATGTAGTTAAATAAGAACCAGTTGGGTCTGACAATGTGTTATTTTCATAATCATCCCATGAACCAGTAGTACTACCAATAGTACCATCATAAGATGTTTTTCTTTTAATATCAGTATAGTGTTTAATTTTTTTATTTCCTGCAGGTCTTAGATTTGTAATTGCAGTTTCAGCAAAATCAAATGAACCACTAACAGTTACTTCAACTGCTGATGGGTTTTGTGAATAATTAAACTCACCTGCTTTTGCAGTTAGTAATACTTCTGTTTCGTATATTGTTTTAGAAGATTTATATCTAAGATTGTAATCGCTTATATTTGTTCTCATAACAACAATACCTTCTTCATAGAAAATATTTCCATACAAAATCTCATCTATTTCTAATCCATCAAAATCTAATGCTTGTGCAAATTGTATTTGACCTGTTTGAAAATCTATTTGTACTACTGTTACTATATCGGTATCGTTTCCAAATGTTAATGTTGTTAATCCAGTATTATAATCTATTTGTGATATTGTTCCAATAAAAACGTCATTATCGTTATCTACAATTGTAATAGTTTCATTTTGTAAATCAATATCAGTAAATGTATATAATGGTACATCAGCTGCAATAGAACCTAACGAATTATCTCTATATGTAACACCACCTACATTATCAGTTAATCTGATAGAACCCCTTTTTACTCCGTCACCAAATTTAGATTGTTGAACTGGTATAACATACATTGTACTTGCAACTGGTCTTTCAGTTTTAATAGTAGATAAATCTTTATATGAACTAAATGTATTTATAATGTTACCATCGTGATTAAAGTACTTTGCTTTTAAAGAATTATAAAGTGGTCCAGTAAATATACCTTGTTGTTTCGAGGAAGAGCCAGTATCAAATAGACCAGAATCAGCTGAAGCAGAAATTACTGGCTGAACTGAACTATCAAGTGTCCAATTTTTATGAACCTTGAAATCTCTTTGTGAGATGTTAGATTTTTGTACTGTTTTTAGCATAGATTACTCCTCTATATAAATATGTAGAAATAAAAAACCCCACTCGTGGTGGGGTTATTTGTTTTAGAAGTGTTTTTAGAAATCAAGTTTTACTTTGATTAGAACTTCTTTATCGAATGATTTAGCAATTGGTTTTGATGTTTTAGCCACTGCAATCATTTCGTTTGCATCATTATATAATCCAACTGTTGTAATAAAAGTTTTTGGGTCTCTTTCAAATGTTGATTCTGAGAATGTTCCATCTGTACCTGTTGTGAATGTTGGGTTATTAGAAAAGTTATATTCTCTGTTTGTTGCTCTTACGAAATAATGTGAAGTAGAAACGTTTTCTGTTCTTCTTGCTTCGAAATCTGCACCACCTTTAATAGCGTTGTGTAATAAGAAATGATTTCTTTGTTCAGCGTTAACTGCATATGAAAGAGTTTTACCACCCACATCAGTTGCGTTTTTAGAAGTACCTACTGCAGTGTGTATTGCAGTTGGATTAAGAACAATTAAACCTTGGTCTGGATAAAATAATCCAAATGATTTACCAACTGCACCAGCATCAAAATTAGCTGATACTGTTGCTTCCGATTGTGAACCTAAGTTTAATGAACCACTTACTACATTAAATACTCTACCAGCTTTTCCAACTGAATCTGAGAATTTTTTACCACTATCATCAATTAATACTGTATCTGAGTTTGCTGAACCACTAAGTTTTAGTGACCAGTTACCTGCATCCATTTTTTCTCTATATCTACTTCTTTTAACATTGATAACATAAATTTCATCTGAATCAAATGTTCCTGATGAAGATGCGAATGTAAATGAAGTATCATCTTGGTCTAACAAAATAGATTTGTATTGAGCGTAAGTTGCTTTTGATGCTAATGTTGAATTATCATTATTTGCTAATGAAACAGAACCACTTCCATGTTTGTGACCGTAAGCTATGGCATACTGTACAGTACCTGTTGCATCAATCGATGGATTCTTATCATATACATTAACATAGTAATCTAAAGCAGTTTGTGTTGATTGAGAGAAAAAAGAAGTTAAACTACCAGTATCTCCACTCCACAAACCAGTTGTTACTACTTCTACCTTGTTTGTAATTTTATCAAATTCAAGAAATCTTTTATAGATTCCATTGGTAATACCACCACCTTGTGCGGTTACCTTATCACCACCACTAAGATACTCGTTTAGAACATTAGTTATCTCCTCAGAACTAAGGTTAGGACTATTTTGTTCTAAATACGCAAGTAATTGATTTCTTAATTGGGAAGCTGCTTGTCCAGTAATTTGTGCCATATCTCTTTATCCTTTATTAACTTGGTTGTACATAAGTAACTGTAATTGGAATAGTTTGTGAACCACCCGTCTCATTACCGTACACAGTTATTGTTGTTTTAATTGTTGCAGATGCATTTGGATTAGGAATAAATTGGAATTGTAATCCAGTCTCTACTGCTGCAGTTGTTGTAATTTCATCTCCTAAGAATACTGGAACACTTCCCGCACCTGATGCGATACCTGTTCCTACAAGTGAACCTGCGTTTTTGTTAGCAAGAACAATAGTATATCCTGCTTGAGCATTTCCACTAGGTGATGTAGTTGGTGTTAAGGATACTTGACCAGAATTCTGATTTACAGAAATTGATGGTACACCGAATTCTACACTTGGAATCTTAGTTGTTCCTTTTGGTAAAGTTACCAATTTATATTTTAATACCTGAGTTTCATCAGGTGATGCTTCTGTGATTGGAATTGCTTTAATCGCTGCATCATAATATGCACTTCCTTTTGGGTGTGCTGGTTCGTATAATGTATAGTCAATCTCATCATCTCCCAATGCGAACTTGGTAATGTTAAGACCTTGACCTGATGCTAATTTTTCTCTTCCCTTCTTGGTTAAGATAGCATCTACTGTAATTTCTGAATTATCTAAATAAGCCATAGTAAATATCCTTGTTTGTTTTCATAATATAAATATAAGTATTTTTCAAAATTGATAAAAAAATGAATAATACTATTCTACTCAACTTCTAATATTGGTTCTCCACTACCCCTACCACTATCAGAAACTCTTAGAGTATTCGGGTTTGTAGTAAATGTTTGAACTGGTGAACCACCATCAATAGTAGTAGTACTTGTTTGTAAAGAACCATTGAAGAATGAGTTCTCTAACCCACCTGTTAAATCTTCAACACTTCTATAATGTTGTGAACTATAATTATCTACTGCTGTAACTTCAACAATATTACCTGTTACTGCAGGAGGTGATGTTGGATTTCCATTACTACCAGTTATTGGTAATTTTGTTACTCTAAATTTATGTTTAGTTACATCAACTAATTGTGTACCCAAGGATGAATCATTTGCATTTATGTTTTGTCTCTCTTGAGTAGTGAATGCTTCTTTAACTATAAATAATTTTGCTCTTTCTTTAACAAGATTACCAAATTTATCTAATCTTGTAATATTTGAATGGCCATTTTCAGCGTAGATACCAAATAATGCGTTTGAAATACTATCTGGGTCATTGTTTACTTGAACAAAATCAACTGAAAAAACTTGTCCTTGTACTGATTGTGTTGTTGCACAATTAATTGGAAATACAAATGCACCTTCATCTGAATTTTTATCTCTTCTAATAACACCACTTAGTTCAGTTGTTGTACGAGTATCAATTTCACTTTCTATATCAGAGACTGAACCAGCAAGAGAAGAACTTCCCTCAGTTGCAACACCTTCTATAATAGTAGTTGTGGATGTTAGGTTAATTTCTTCTGATGCAGATACTTCTGCTAAGAATTGATTGTTAGTTGAACTAACAACTATATCATCATCTATATTATGACTACCTTCAAAGTATCTTTCTTCACCAGTTGGTTTATTCCACTTAGTTTTACTTCTTTCTAAAATATGTGGTTCAATTAATAATCCACTTGCAACTTTTGAACGAGCAGGAACTAATGCTTCTAATGCACTAAATAATGATTTATCTATATATCTTACGAGTTGAATATATTCATGTATGTTTAATGTATATCTTGAAAAATAATAATTTCTTAAATCATTAAGTTTTTTATATTCATATTCATAATCATCAGATGGATTACCTATATAATCATCTATGTTAAATTGTCCAAGAGATTTCATGATATCTAAATTAATCTCTTTAATTGGTGAGAAGAATAATCCTAATCTATCTGAATCTATTGGTGATGTATCATATGTTTTTGAAGTTGCTCTACTTCTATAATTTAAATCAGATAATAATGTCTGTGTTTCAAATCTTATTTTATTATTGAATCCTACACCAGTTGATGGTACATTTGCAGTTACAGTTCTATCATATGAAACATATTGAAATGGATACGCCGAAACGTTTTCAAAATTAACTGCAGTGGCAGATGATGCATATGATTGATTAATTGCTACGTTTTTAATAGCAGTATCTCCACTACTATGTCTGTTCTTTGGATATTCGAAATCTAATCTAAATACTAAATCTTCAGTTGATGAAGATAAGTGATTTCCATCAATTGCATCTGGCATAAATGCGTGATTATCAATTCTTGATTCAGAAAGTGGTGTTGTCCATAATCTAACTTCATCAACAGAACCAGTTAAGGTTGTTCCACCTACTTCAATAAATGAACCGCTTTTCCAACTACTTACACCGGGTACAAAAAGTGATTGTTCAATATTATTTCTTAATCTTTCTTGAAATGCATCTTTTGCAAAGAATGTGAATCTATCACCACCTGTTGTTACTGTTTTGTTTACTGCAATATGAACATATTCATCATGATAATATGGAAATGCTTCAGATATAGCAGAATAGTTGGTACCTGAACCAGATACAACTAGTTGTAATTTTGCTTGTGAACCTGTGTGATGTAATACATTCAATTGCCATTCTGAACTACTAATTAATCTTTGGTCTTGTCTTTCGTTTGAGTTTACTCTTAGTTCTAATGCGTTTGGATAATCCGATGTACTTGATATAGAATTCCATGGTATTTTAATTGAACTACTACCACTAACTGCAATTGATGCAGTTCTATCTTCAAATGTAAATTTCTTTGTTCCACTCGAATCAACATCAGTAGGTCCACCAAATTCCATTATAGTTAATAATGAATTAGGAACACCATAACAACTTAATAATGCATGAAGTGAACGTTTTGTTCCTTTATGTTTTAGAAGGTAAGGAAGGTTGTTTAAAATACGTCTCCACACTTCTTGTTGTCTATCCTTACCACTCATTGAGCGTTTTTGTGAACCATCCTTATCTTTACCGAATGCAAATTCCCATAAGAATTGAGATTGTACACCATTATCTGCGTTGAATCCAAGAGATTCTAACATATGATAAATTAAATCATTTGCAATACCTGAATTGTATTTATGTTCTAATTTTTTAGCTCTACTAATACCTGTTATATGTGTATAAAGAATATCATAGTGTTGACCAATCATATCAAAGAATAATGAAAACTCTTCATTTTGAAAATCCTCTTTAATATGTGTTGGTAAATTTTTACTTAAAACATCTTTATTATCATAATCATATATGTTAGCAGAATTTACAATACCATTATACCATGAAGTTACAGTTGAATGATTTGATGCTGATAAACTATTTTGTCCTGCACCTGGATATGTTAACCCACTTACAGATGAACTTGTGTATAAGAACTTTTCGAATGAATCAAATCCATTTCTAAGATTTGTTATACTTGTATCAATTTTACTTATTTCATTTAAAACTGCAACACTACTTGATGCAGGTTGTGCAGTTGTTAATGTTTGTTTTTTACTTTCATAGAATTGAATAGTTTCAACTTTGTAGAAAAAGTTTTTTGCTCTTTCTTCTGCCGAAGAAAACTTAACAAATTCTTCCCAATTATAATTTGAACCTGTTACAAAGTTAAAGTTTAAATTTTCTAAATTAAAACCAGAACCACTTACAAATTTATCAACTAAATCTGTTGAAGTAGTTGAACCACTTGCTACTAAATCATCAAGAAGTTGGTATCCGATATCATCAATTACATCTAATTCGAAGTTAGGTGATAATGGAATACATTCTTTTGATATTTCATCAAGTATAGTAACCTGTTGAATAAATGGAATAGATTGTAGTTTAGAAATCCATATAGTTTCATTAGGTTGAACATCTCTTGGTAATGGTTCATATAATTTTAATACAAGAGATTTTTCTTCTTTTATTTTTTTTCTAAATGGTTCTTGAGTTACTTCATCTATCCCTTCTGTATATTCGGAAAAAGTTTCAGTATCAACACCCCATGTTGCAACAAGTTTATTATCTGCACCACCAAGATGTAAGTAGTGTGTTAAGAATTTTGATATCTCGGGTTTAAATAAATCTAAATCTATATGCTTTTCCCAAGCATTTCTTAAACTATTTACAACTACACCTCTTCGTAAAGTTAAATCTCCTTTATCAAAAGTAATATTAATTTTTTCAACCTTACCATCTGTTTTTTCATCTCCTTCTTCATTGTAAGGAATAAAATATAATGGAAATTGTATAACATCAGTTGATTCTGTAATCGCCTGACCAGCAATACTTAAAACTTCTTGTATATTAAATGTTGCTGCACCTGCATTAGAAAATCTACCTACTGCGTGTTCTTTTGATTGTTTACCAGCATATATTTCAATATAGTTTGTATTTACTGATTGCCAACTTATTTTAAAGTTTACATCAAATCCTTTAAAATCTGCACCTCTAATTAATTGAGGATAATTTATATGTGTAATATCTGGTCCAGGTAAATATTCTTTACTAAATACATTGATTGGTACTTTTATGATAGGACCAGTTCCATCTGTTGGTGAAAATGGTTGTAAGTATATCATGTAATTACCAAGACTGTTAAAGAAATCGTCTTTAGTTAATTTTATACATCCACTTGGGTCTAATTTTCTTACAGTTTTACCTAATGAATATCTTACTTCTGTTGAATTTACAGAAGAATAATATATTTCAAGTACTTTATCACTTACAACATTAAAGCGAAAACTATCTCCATTTTTTGTTGCAACAATTGGAGTTTTGCCAGGAATTGGGTCTGGTGCATCAATTGTTTTTCTTTTCGCAATTATAATAAATTTAAGACCAGATGTTACTGCAAATTTTCTTGATAAAGAAAAAGTACTTGCTTTTTCAGTATCTAATTTATATCTAACATCCCATTCTTCTTCTACAAGTCCATTTGGTAGAAATTCAATCCACCTATCTTTTTCTGATAATATTAATTTAGTTGCACCACCTTGTACTTCACCTTTTTTACCTTCTGAAGTAATGTATGTTATAATACCTGCTCTTGCTAAATCTGCATCAATAAATACAGGTACTTCTTTTAACGGCTCTTCGATTTCAACTAAATCTAATTGAAAATCCAATCCTACTGATTTCGGAAATGGGGGTAAATCTAATTCACCTAAAAACCAAGGAAGATTAGTTCCTCGTGTACTTGACATTTCAGGTATTGATATTACAGTAAATTTACCATCTATAAATTTTTCAACTTTTAAATCATAGTAATTTCTAAAACTATAACTAATTCTAGTATCATTTATTGGACCAGTTCTTGTGTTATTGTATAATCCACTAAGGTCTGGTATTGCAGTATTTCCAAATCCACCTAATCCTGTAATTGCATATGGATTGAGTTCAAATGGTTTAATATCTAATCCACTACTAATATTTTCAATTTTCTGTTGTTTCTTTATACTTGAAACTCTATATTGTGTTGAAGATTTAAAGTTTTGTTTTTGAACTTGAATTATTTTTGGTGTAAGTAATTCAAGATTTGTGAATCTAACAGGTTCTTGAACTATTGTTCCATCTATTCTTACAATATAATCAGATTTGTTTACATTTAAATTAAATGTACAAGCAGTAGTTACAGGACTTGGGTCTGGTATAACTTTGTATTCACATGAACCATCGTTTATCGTTGCTTTTGAGTTATAGTTTAAAGAAGTAGGGTCTGTACATCCTCTAATAATAGGTGTTACATAGCCTCCACCACCACCACCTCCACCGCCACCGCGGTCGAAATCTACACTAAGAGTATTATCGACACCATCAAACCCATCTCGGTTAAAACCGAAATCGTCTCTGTTGTTTTCGTCTCTTTCATCAAATCCTTGAATTCTCTGTGCCATGTTTATAAATATCCTTAATAAAAGTTCTGATTCCTAATATATTGTTCATTTGGTGCACCCATAGTTTCTCCTAAAGGTGAAATAACTTCTGTAAAGCTTCCTCCTCCACCTCCGCCAGTTAAACCTCCACCAGCACCGATTGGTATAATACCAACATCTGGCAACTCAATTGGGTCTACTGGGTCTATTGGAGCTAGTTCACAACTACCAAGTTTCTCTATTGAGAAATTACCATTAGGTAATGTAACCGTATCTTCTTCAGCACAGATTATAATTGAAGAACCTGCGTTTATGTAGGATGATGTAGTTAAAACACCTAATTCATTTGTATATACTACTGGTAATGGTATTCTAACTCCTGCTCCTATATCTGGTAAATCATCATAAACTATATTAGGTGGTGTTGGATTTGTTGAGTATCCAAATAATAAATTTATTGCAGATTGTGGGTCTATTTGATTTGCAAAGTACCCTTGATTATAATTTTGAGTATTTAAATCATCAATATAAGTACCCGAATATCCTGCTGTATAATTATAATTGTTGTTAGAATTATATGTACCACTATTTGTTCTATTTCCAAATCTATCAATATTAATAGGTTGTTGTGGTGGGGTTTGTGCTTGTGAATGTGATATTCTGTATCTACAACTCTTTGGTCTTGCTAATTTAGGATATGTTCTAATATCACCTTGTGAGGTAACAAACGTACCTTCAAAATGATTGATACTAAAAGAATCATATTCTAACCCTTTACCCTTTACAATACTTCCATTTTCACTTTTGTATTCATATTTTGCTTTAGAAGAGTGGATATAGTATTTTTGAGCAAATAATAATTTACCCTCTTGTTCATTATATTTACAAGAACCATCATCTTCTGTTGCAGCAGGATTAAAGTTCTTTGCAGTTGAATCAGTACAACCTAATATTTTTGGGTCATCTATTTCATATACACAACTACCATCTTCTCTTTTTGCAAGAGGATTATAATTTTTTGCTTTTGAATCCATACAACCAACAACCGCAACTTCTTCTGGTAATACACCAGAACTATATTGGTCATCGTTATAAGAACTCTTTAATATTTCTTTAAGTTCATCGAGTGTTTTTTGTTCATCTTCTGTTAAGATGTTTTCATCTTGAATATTTCTTTTTGGTAGAAGCACTTCAAGACAATCTATTAAAATAGAAATCAAATCACTTTCTATCTTCTCTACTGGTAATATTACAGGTATGTCCTCACCCATTGGTTTACCATATCGGTTATCAGTTGGGAAAAAGTATCTACCTTGTGAATAATATTTAGCTGCTTCAATAAACTTTTCTCTAACTTTAATTAAAAATATTTCAAAGTTAGGTATCTTAAATTCTTGTTGAATTAACTTAATATATTTTTCACCTTGAGCAACGCTACCCTTTTCTGTTACAATGGTTTTTCTAATTTTATCAACAGTAACACCTTCCGCTGCCTGTAGAATAAAATACACAGTATCATCTCTAAATTCTTTTTCTTCAATTAAACCATCATATCTAATTGTTAAATCTTTATTTTCTATTTTACTCTTAAGTGGTAAAACTCTTATCTCTGTTCTTGATGGTGAAATTTCATGTATCCATAATTTATCACCTTCTTTTGCATTAGAACCTGCTCTTCTGTTTAATAAAGTTACTTGGGTTTTAAAAACACCATTAGAATATCCAGCATCTCTAATTAATTTTTCTACATCTACAATGTATTCCGATGCTCGTGATTGTTTATCGCCTGCATTTGCATCTGTAAGAATAAAATAATCTGTGATATTTGAACTATCAAGATAAATGTATCTTACAAAATCTCCGCTATCACCTTGTGGTAATTTATTATCATTTGAATCATACAATACAAATTCAATGACATCAGCAATACCTTGACCAAAATAAGATTTCTGTAATCCTTCTTCAAAAACTACTCTATCTTTTTCGTCAACTTTGTATCCATTATCGTTGATTATATCTTTAAATCCTTCTATTGCCATGATTCCTTAAATAATTTATAATTGTATTTATCTAATAATCGCTTTCCACCATACATATCAAATACCCAATATGAGAAATATCTACCCGCCCATTGAGTAAACTGTCCTCGTAGGTTATTCTTTGGTAATACTCCAATATCGTAAGCCATCCACTCTGTCCAAGGTTTACATAAAAAGTAAATTGTAGGTGTCCATTGTGGATTCCTTCTCATAAACTTTACAACTTTTCTTGCCCACATTTGATATCCTACAACTAACTTAGGGTCTGTAACAAATCTTTTTTCTCCCCATCTTTCATCTGCATCCCATATTTCTGCTGGTAAATATCCTTGTTGATATAATTCGTTACAGATAATCTTACCACCCTTCTTGGATGCTGCAGTTGATGCTGCTTGATTTGCTTTAATCGCATCTCTTTGAGCTTGAGATACTTCTGTTTGTAATTGTATTATATTTTGATTTAATGTTGCTATCTGGTCTTGTGCAGTTTTTAACTGGTCTTGATAAGATGCAACAACCTCTTTTAAGGTTTCCTTTTCTGCTTGTAATCCTCTTAACTGTCCTTCTATTGAAACTCTCTCTACACCCTCTTGAATACCTTTAGAAAGAGCGTTTTGGAAATCAATAAGAAGTGATGCGTATCTTTCGTTTGCTGCTTCTAACTCTTTTTGTAAAACTGTTTGTTGTGCAATTGCAGATGATGCTCTTTCGTTTGCAGCATTTAGTTGAGTTTCTAAAGAAGTTGATATTGCAATTTGTTCTCTTAATTCAGTTTGAGTTCTTCCTAACTCTTCTCTTGCTTGTTTAAATAATTCTTGTAATCTTTTAAATGCTTTTTTACTAATTACCTTTGGTAATGCCTTATCACCCTTTTTAATTAGCTCATCAACATCAGTATCAATTGCTTTTATTAACTCCTCTTCATTATATTTTGCTCTTTCAACTCTATCACTAATTTCACCTGAGAATGATTCTTGTTTTTCATTAACATCAACTGGTATATTTGATATTTTTGATTTTTTATGAAGAGATGGTTCTTTTACTAGTAACTTTTCTGAAGTTGTGAGTTTTTTAGGTGCTACTTCTTTACCATCTTTCTTTTTTATAAGCACAGTACCATCTTTCTCTTTACGAAGTGCTTTACTTCCAAAAGAAACTAGTTCGTTAATTCTGTATTTATCCTTTAAACTCATTTTATTTTTCTACCGTAAAAGTTAAATCCTTGTCTACAAAGTATTCTACTACACCACTTCTAACTGTTTTTATTTCAATATAATAATCTCTATTATATTCAAAATTAGTTAAATTAAGATTAAAATAATTACCATTTGCATCACAACTAACTTTTGTATAATTGTCATTAAAGGGTACTACTACTTCACCAGTTACTATATCTTTAATTTGATAATAAGTTGTTGATGGTAGATATTTTACATCTGTATAAGCATATGTGTTTGAATATGTTTTTAGAGGATATTTTTCTCTACCAAAAACTCTAATGCTTGGTTTACTTCCTCTTTTGTATCGTGTCTTTAATCTTTTAAAGGTAACAATGATATCATCTGAAGTTAATGCTGTTAACGAACCTGTTGTGTGTGAAGAGTCATCCCAACCTATTCTTAACTTTGGTTGATATATTGTATTTGTTTCTTTTGAAAAGAACTTAAGTTGTCCGTAATCTGTTGTATTATTTTCTTTTGCTGTATCATGTTTTAGAATCCAACCTTCATTTGGTATAGTACCTGCTATCCATGTGTTAAGTGGAGTTAGTACATTCATTTCAACATCTGCAGATTCATATGAAAATGTTTGTGATGCTGCAGAACCAGTGTACCATGTTCCTCCCTTTCCATTAAAAGAACCAGTTGTTCCATTAGCAAAATTATTACCTAACCAATCAAGTGTTGTTCTTTTATTCCAACTACACCCATCTGTTGATATTTCATCAAATCGTGTACCTATACCCATATCCCAAGATTGTGAGACAGGATATGCGTAAATTGTATAATCAACTGGTATCTCTGATGATTCACATTCTTTAAGAATAAGTTCCGCAGAACTCATTGTAACTTCTCCACTAGCAATAGATTGCGAAAGTGGTGTTGTTTCAAATTTAATTAATGAACGAGATGTATCTTTTAAGTTTCCATAATATGTTTTAGAAACTTCTAATATTTCATCAAACCCAGTATTTTGAGTAGGTTGTTGTAGGTATAGTGATGCATCCTTTGATGCAGTTACGAAATAATACATTATAGAACCCTCCCTTTTATATCTTTGTTTGGAAACTTAATCTCAAATACCGATGGGTCTAAAGATGGATAAACCATTTTACCTTTAGTTGCATCTTCTATGTTATATGAATTTGATGAATAGTTTCCTAAACATTTATTAGTAATTTCAAACTTTGGTACAGATTGTACTCCCTCAACTCCTGCACATATTAACTCCGCCTCACTTATATTAATTGGCATATTAAATGTAAGGTTATCTATATTAAAATATTCTGTTAATTCTGATATACATTTTGCTAGTACTTCTCGTTTGTTGTAACTACCATAAACTCTAATTTCAAAATTAATACCAATATTAATAATATAACCATCCATAATATTAATACCATCGGTTAACAATCTATATTCTTGCAGATATGTTTTTAAATTTTCTTTAATTGCAGTATTTGTAGTAGTTAGACTTTTATTTGAATCATATCCAAGTATGTATAAGTTAATAGCAAATGGATTATTTTTTTCTTGTAGATTATTTTTCTTACCAACTAAGAATCTTTGTAATTCGCTTTTTATTTCAGTTTCAGTTATATCTCTTTCTTTAAAATCTGTTATCAATCCTGCAAATTCATCTAATGAATTTGGATTAGAAAGAATTGAAGCAGGTGAATTATTATCCAACTCACCATCTGGTGCACAATATGCTTTTGCAATTCCACCAAACTTAGCCGGTAATGCCAATGTTCTTACTTGATAATCTTTTCGTGTTACTGCTCTGTTTTGTGAACCAAAGTTTGCTAGTGCGTTTTCTCTAATCTCTTCAATAGTTTCCTCACCTCTTCCTCCAGACGATGGTATTTCATTATCAACTGCTAAAGAAGTTTTTGCTTGGTTATATGTTTTAAGTTCACCTGGTGTAAATACACTTGTATCATCATCAAACGATACACCTTGTATTCTTGTTATAGTACCCTTTGGTACATTCGATGAAACTCCACCACCTATTAAATAAGAAACAGTAAATTCACCAACTGGTGATTGACCATATGTTTTATTTTTTAAAAAATTAGATGGGTCAAAGGATGCACCTAATTTATCAATTGATGAATTTAACCCTAATCCAACATTTTTAAAGTTTGGAATTAACGTTTCATCATTAGTTGCTGTTCCTCCACCAAATACTAAACTTACAGTATTATCAGAGTTTATTTGTTTTACGAATCTTCTTGATGTTTTAAATAATTTAAGAATACTTGGTACAGAATCTTTAAATTGTGATAATTCTTTATCAAATTGTTCTGTATTTGGATAATCTACATAAACCATTTCTTGTCCAAGATATGGAACTTCATACCATTTATTTCCATCTGCATCTCTAACATCGTAAATATCAACAATATTATCTTCACTTAAATCTATTTTAGCAAATTGTTCAGTTGAATTAAACTCAACTGTTCTTGTTTTTACAGTTGCTGAAATTGCTTTTATTTGTTTCTTGATTAGATATTGTGATGGTTCGTTTGTAATTGCATCTCTTTTATAAACAGTAATGACTCTATCATCTGAATCGTTAAAGTCTAATAATTCAGTTGTTCTAAACAGTACACCATCTGAGGATGATTCTGTTATCATACCTTCTTTTATTCTTAAATAAAAATCATTATCTGGTGCGTTATCTATACCACTTCCTTTTGATGGTACAACTTGGTACACAGAAAGTGTAACTACTGATGGTGCAATAACTTTTGGTTTGTATCCTAAATATTGTGATAATGCAAGTACATTTTCCTTATCCTCTGCATACAACATCATGGATTCTTTTAATGTATCATCAATATAATATGATAATACATCACCAACATATGCTGCCATTTCAATAAACATCATACCTGGTGATGCCTCATTGAAATCAGAATAAGTTTTTGGGAAGTATGTTTTTGAATACTCAATTAGGTTTTCTCTAAATTGAGCAAAATCTTTGTTAAGATACTTTATGTTTCTTCCCTTGTTACTTTTGAATGATGCCGAATTTAATGCCATAATTATTCCTGTACCCTCATTGTTATTTCTTGAGTTTCTATTTGGTTACCTACTGTAAATTGTATTTTAAGTTTTGCTGTATGCATATCTTTCATCTCATCTGTCATATCTACCTCTATATCTTTTATAGTGATATAGGGTAACCAAAAATTTACACTTTCAGTAATAGTTGATTGTAACTTTTCTTCAAACTCATCTGTCATTTGGTCAAAAAGAATACTTTGAAGTCCAGTACCAAATTCTGGTTGCATAAGTCGTTCTCCTTTTGCAGTTGATAATAAATTCTTTAAGTTACTTTTTGCTTGTTCAAAAGAAGTAAAAGCCTGTTCGAAGAAACCAGTGTTTCCTCGTTTAAGAGGTAAAGTGATTCCATATGCAAATGCATCGAATTCCTTTGTATCCTTAACAACTTTTCTTCCAACTACATAAGCCATTTTTATTTCCTATCTTTTAAACTTTTTAACTAAATCAGAATTATCTCTGTTTAATATTTTATCAAGACCTGCTAATCCTGTCTTAACTCCAAGACCTTGTTTACTTGGTCCTCTCGATACATCACCATATCCCATCTTCTGTGCCATCTGAGCTCTCATCATATCAGTACCACCTTGAGCACCTTGTGAATTAAATGTTACGGTTTTATCCATACTCTCTTGAATAGGTTGTTCTTGTGGTGGTAGATTATCTAATACAGATTTTCCACCAACTGGTCCGCTACTTCTCTGTGCCTTTGTAAATGGTGTTGTTTTATTTAACACTTCATTTAAAATAGCATTTTTAGTGAATTGTTTTTTCGGAGTTGCTCGTTCTTGTTCTAACGCAAGTTCTACTTGTTCAAAAGGGTCTATGCCTTCAGTAACGACTTGCGTAGAGGGAGGAGCAACACCCCCCTTCACCTCTTTTAATCTTCTACTTACTTCCTCTGCCAATATCTTTGGAAAAGTTTTCGATAAAAAGTGTTCTTGTTGTTTGGCAGTTTCTACCTCAACAAGAGTTCTTATTACTTTTATTAATTGTTTGTTGTTCATTTTGAAATCTGTTTATCTTACTATAAATATATCTATTATAATTTTATGGTTCTTATACACATGATGGTGGTAAAACAAATCCTAAATATTTCCTAGGAACTTTTTGAAATACACCACAACCGTTTCTACTAAAAGCCCCTCCACCTGTATTTCCTTCTATTGTAATAATTCCTCCTGTATCGGTTACACCAGCAACAATTCCGATATGATGTGCATCTGCAGGACTACCATATAATACTGCTGCTCCTATCTTGGGTTTTGATGACCAGTATCCTTTTTGTTTTCCCCAGTCCATCCAATTATCACAACTTGCTCCTCCCCTCGGAGTATCTAATCCAGCTTCTTGCCACCATGTAGCTACTGCGGCTGCACACCAATAATATCCACTTCCTTCTCTTGATACTTTTGCTTGGTTATTTAACCCAACATTTGTAAACATCTCATCTATTCTACCAGGTCCATTAATTTGTTTTCCTCCTGGGAATCCTCCATAGTTTAAACCTGGTGGTGTTCCATATTCTAATATACCAATATCTCTTCGTGCAATCGCAACTATCTTAGTACCATCTTCACATTTATATTCATCAGGTGTATTTTCTTCAATTGCTGCTAACTCTTCATCCGATAAACTAACAGGTGCAGCATTTATCTCACCAGATGATATTTCACTTGATTTTAATTTAGAATATTCTGCTGCACTTGACCTACCTGACGCAGGTAATGCTGTATTATTAGCAACTGCATCAGCTTCTGCTTTTTCTAACTTTGCAGATTCTATTTGTGCTGGTGTCATTAATACATCTTTAACCGCATCTACTATTGCCGAAAGTACATCTCCAAAAAAACTACTTGATGGTGTATCTGGTGTTGTAGGTGCACTTGGTGGTGAAGGTGGAACAATAAATCCTTTCCAAGGTAAAATCCCAGGTGATGTAAATGGTGGAGAACCTGGATATAAACACAACATATAGTAAGTTCCTCCAACTGTCATTAAGTGCATTTCGATTCCCATACTAAGTTTATCTAAGAAAGTATCAACGTTATCGGTTGGAAAAAACTTACCAGGTTTCCATGTTCCAGGAATTTCGGTTGGTGCTTTGTTTATCATGATATTTTGCATAGCACCTGGTCCGCCTGGCATTAATGGTGCTGGGAATTGCGCGAGTTCTGATAGTTGCCAATATGATATTATAGCTTTACCTAAATCATTGTAAAATGTATTATTTGAATTTGATGTAGCATTTAGTGCTTTTCTACACGCACTTTTAACTAACATTTTCATACCCGAAGTATTTCCTTTTAGAAACTTATTTGGTGTAGACATTGCTTCGTTTCCTCGTTTAACTAACTTATCATATTCAGATGTTAGTTTATCAGCCCAATCATCGTATTTATCAATACCACCTTGGTTGTTCATGTATCTTCTCATATTAGATTTAAAAGTACTGAGAGACATAATGTTATTCCGTATAGTTTAATGTAGATAAAAATTCACTCAATCTACCTTTAATATCATCGAAGGTAGATTTATTTAATGGATTTGGTTTGGTTGGTCCTGCGGGTGATTGGTACACTGCTAAGTTAATTGCATCGATAAGTTCTTCTAATAATCCCAATAACACTTCTCCTCTAACAAGAGGTTCTGCATCTGATTCTGTATTTAGATATATTTTACCTTGACCACCTAACCAATAGTTATCAAAATCGTTTGAGGTAATTCTTACTTCACCATTAAAATCTAATTCAGCACCATCGTTGCCATTATCTATTGTAAGTTTACCATCTGATATAAATCCATAATTTCCTCTTGAATAGAAAATCATTTCTGAATCTTTTGCTGATAAAATTATTCTACCACTATTAATTAGAATTTGGTCTGTACCTGTAAGTTCACTCGGTAATTCAAATTTAGTTGGTGTAGTTTCAAAATCAGTAGAACCACCATCATCTACAATACCAGGTTGGAAATCTAATTTATAATCACCACTTGTAATTGCAATTGTAGAACCATCTTTACTTACTTCTTCTTCGGTCTGAGAACCTTCTTTTAGTTCTGAAAGGGATTGGTCATTTTGTCTATTTCTAATTATTATAGTTGGTGCAAGAACATTATCTATATTATTGTATCCACTAAATCGAATAGATTGACCATGTCTTGATTGAATAATTCTATCTCCTTCATATAACTTTAAAGGATTAATTTGTGTTGATTCAAAATATTCTCCAATTTCAGTTTCTCTATCTGCACTCCCACCACTTGAAATACCTGTGTTAGATGATTCAGTATAACCAGCTGAGTTATCTGTATTATTTGTATCGGTTGGATATGATTCTACACCTTTATTTTTTTCAGCGTTTCCTTGATTTAAAATAGGGTTAGATATTCTTTTATAGAATTGCAATCCACCAATTGTAATAACTTCAATAGTTTCACCAACCAATGGAGGACTTACATCATATGCATCATATGGTCTAATTGGTCGTAGGTCTCCTTCGGGTGTAGTATTATCGGTTAACATTCGTATAACCGCTGCTCCTATTAAACCAGTCCTTTTTGCTTCACCATCACCAGGTCCATCTGAAGAAACTCGTTCATGAGTATCATCTAAAATGACATCAATAACAACTCCTAAATTTGTTTCATTAGTATTTACAAATCCACTTCCTCGTTTGGTGGAAGAGTTTAATTGACTACCTCTAAATCCCATTTGATTCTACCTTCTGTTTAAGTTCTTCTATTTCATTGGTAAGTTCATCAACCTTTAACTCTTGTTCATCTGCAACTTCGTGTATCGTTTCATCCAATTGTTTAAGTAGTTGTTCTTTTTCTCCATCACTAAGGAAACCAGTATCACCTTCGGATTTATTTTGTGCTCCAATAATTCTTTGTGCAATTGCAGCCATCTTGATTAGTGAATCATCATTCTTAACTGATGTATCTACTAAATCTTTTATGATTGGACCGATTACTGCCATATCTCCTGCATGTCTAATTACTTTTTTCATTTCAGCGATTAGTTCAGAGATTCTTTGTTTTTTGTTTACTTGATTATCATAGATATCTTTAAACAACCCACTTAGGTCTTTGCCGGGAAATAATTCAAAATCTGTACTCATGATTATACCATATTAGTTGTATATAAATATAGTAAACGAAAAAACCTCACTTTTAGTGTGAGGTTTAATCTTAAACGCGTTGTTAGAATTACTTCTAATTCTTACTTCTTAATGATGTGATAAAGTACAAAAGCACCAACTAGTCCTAACAGACCCTCAGCACTCAAACTTCCTAAAATAGCCATAATGTTATCAACTACTGATACTTCTGGCCAAAATGGGATGTCTGTTCCTTTAAAGAGTACTTCAAATACTACTCCTAAAGCAATGATACTAATACCAATTTTTGTCAATTCATCGGCCCAAGAGCCTATTTTTTTCAAAAATTCCATATGTTTCTCCTTTTGTTTTAATTAAATGTGAATAACTGTTCCATCTTGCAAAACTAAGGGATATCCACTTAATAACTATGATATATATGATAAAAAAAAGTTGAATATATATTCAAACACCAATTAAAGAAGTGTATTGGGAGTTTATATATTTATGTACAAAAAAACCCAACCGAAATTCGTTGGGTTTGTATCCTAGCCACTTTATTATACGACCAGGGTTCTTATTGATAAATATAGTTAATTTATCATAAAATAGTTTTTTTAACAATAAAATTTCCAAGAACTAGTATATCCATTTCACAATCTAAAAAAGTTTTTATTGCAGTTGTTGGGTCATTAACCATTGTTTGGTCTTTTAAATTAAAAGATGTATTTAGTACAAGTGGGTATTTATTATCAATCTGTAATTGTTTTAGTAGTTTAGTAATTCTTGGATGTCTTTCTTTAGTTACAGTTTGTATTCTAGCAGAACCATCTACATGAGTAATAGCAGGTAATCCTTTTTTATATTTTTCATTAACTTTTACTACCTGATTCATATAAGGTACATCATCTTTATAATTAAAAAACTCACCTTGGTATTCTTTAAGTACCATTGGAGCAAAAGGTCTAAACCCTTCTCTTTTTTTTATAATACGATTAACTCTAGCTTTCATTTGAGGGTCTCGTGGGTTTGCTAAGATAGAACGATTACCTAATGCTCTTGCACCAAATTCTAATCTTCCTTCAAACCAACCAACAACAGAACCTGTTGTAATTGCTTCTGATATTTTTTTTATTAATTCTTCATCAGAAAATTCCTCGTACCAAACATTAATAGAATTTTCTTCTAATGAAATTTTCATTTGTCGTTTTGAATATTGAGGTCCTAAGAATGGATTATTATTGGTTACTGTATTTTCATATGGAACTTGCGTATAATAATAATGAAGTGGTCCACCAATTGCAGAACCAGCATCAGATGGTGCAGGTGGAATATGAATGTTTTTAAAGTTAGTTTTACTTTTTATTTTTCCATTAGCAGTTCCATTGTATGCACACCCACCAGATAAAACAATATTTTTTGATTTGGTTAGTTTGTATGCAGTATCTAATAAATTAAAAAAACATTTTTCATATAAATTCTGTAATCCTGCTGCAATATCTTTGTGATGTTGTTCAAGAGTTTCTTCTGGTAATCTATTTGGTATATTAAATAATTTAGGTAAGTTGATATTAAACATATCTACATCAGATGAATCATATGTAAAGTAATCCATATTAACTTTATATGTACCATCTGTGTTTGTAGTTATTATTTTTTCAAATTGTTTAGAGTATTTACTTGCATCACCATATGGTGCTAATCCCATAATCTTATACTCACCCTCGTTAGGTTTGAATCCTAAGTACGCGGTAAATGCTGAATATACCATTCCCAATGAATGTGGAAAGTTTACACTTAATAATTGTTTTATTTTGTTTTTGTTTGCGTAATAGATACAAGTAGTTTCCCACTCACCAACACCATCAACAGTAACAATTACACTACTATCTAAACCAGATGTGTAAAATCCATATGCTGCATGAGATAAGTGGTGGTTACCATATATAAGTTTTATATGTTTACCAAAAAACTTATAGATTAATTTTTCAAATTGTTTGTATTGTGTTCTATTGCGTGTTTCTGCAGAGTCTGTGAAAACTTTGTGTAACCATGATTTTCTATCTGTTTTTTTGATTCTATCTATCTTTTGTTTGGGGTCCTCATAGAATACAACTGTATCAATATCATCAGGTGTTAATAGTTTTTCTTTTAGTAACCAATCTAATGAATTTATGGGAAAAGATGAATCGTGTTTTATGCCAGTGAATCTTTCTTCCTCTACTGCACTTAAAACTTTACCATTTCTAAGTAATGAAACCGCGGAATCGTGAAAACCACAACTAATTCCTACAATATATTTATCCTTCATTCCAAAACGAATTTTCTGAATCATCAAACTCACCGTGTTCTAAATATTCGTTTAACATCTTCTTTTGATGTGTTTTCATGACATTTACAACCTTTGTAATATAGTGAGTTTTACAATCGGTCATTTCTCTAATAAGTAGGTATAGATGTTTTTTATTAAAATTTTCTATATATTCACTTCTTCTAAATAATTCTAATACTGCATCTGCTATTTGAATATCTCTTTTTTTAGAAAATACTTCAGTTAAATGTTTATCCCAATACTTTAACATTATACTTTTAAACTCTTTGAATTCATCATTCTCTTCAGTTTCATAATAATCATTTGCTGGATTCCAAGTTTGTGGCATCTGAGATAGTAGTGCGTTTTGTTTCCACCTTTTGTAATTACCATTGTTCTTTAAAATCAAATGATTCTTTGCGATAATAGTAAAATAAGAAAATGCTCTACCTTTGCCTTCTTGAAACATATGCATTTTTTCTACCATTGTAGAAACTACTTCCATTTGTATATCTATTTTCGGTACATCGAAATAAGTAAACTTGAATGTATTAAGAACGTTTTCTGCAAGTTTTTCGAATGGATACTTAATTCGTTCTTCATAAATTTTAGACCTTTCTTCAAAGTCATCTGAATTATTATACTCTACTATTGCTTCTTGAGCAGGTGTTCCAAAATATATCTTGGATTTTTTTCTTCTCTTTTTTGCCATGTTTTATTCTTGATTGTTTAAATCTTCAACTACTTTTTTTAACTCACTAAAGGTTACACCCACTTCATCATCTTTTTCAAAAACTTCTCTATTATCAAGTTCTCTCATTTTATTTAAAGCCGTTTCAATTCTTTCAGATGTAGTATTGACTGTATCAATTAATCTATCTTCGAGTTGTTCATTTTGTTTTAATAGGTTTCGAACTCCTATTAGTAGTACAATGTTTAGTACTACCGAAATACCCACAATAATATTGTAGGTAGTTAATAATTCTATCATAATTTTAATTTAATTGTATATCATATCCACTAAACTTATCCATATAAGAAGTGATTTTTGTTCCATTACCATCCTTAAAAACTTTTCCATTCTTAAAGTATCGTTTTACAGAACCCTGTCCTCCAAGATGTGCAGCTGCTAATATACCACTTTCTGAAATATACATACCATTGACTGTTTCACCATCGAATAAATCAATATAAGTTTGTAGTTTTTCTTTGTTATGTAATAATAAAGCCATCATTGCTTCTTCTTGTAGTTGTGGGTTATTTAGGAATTCTTTTTTTGTTACTTTGAATCCTAGTCCTTTTAGAGTACTTCTTCCAAATTGGTATTTACCCATATATCCCCATTTGTTTGTAACAGTATAATCGTTACTTGATTCTCTAAATCCAATAGCATCTAAAAAGTTTTCTAACTCTTCTTGATGGTATTTTTCTATTCTAATTCTTTCTTCTTCGATTTTTAAGAGTTCTAATTCTCTTTCTTTTTCAAAGTCAATTACTACTGTATTAACTAATCCTTTATCTTTTGTTACTGCGGAATCAATCATTCCAAACGATAGTAGTGAAACTACTAACGTAAATATTATTTGTTTTTTCATAAGGTCTCCCCTTTAATTAAACATATTACTCTACTAATATACGAAAAAAAATCCATATATCCAAATAAAAACCAATAAATTTTAGGCTTCTCCTTGAGGACCGTAATACATTGACCCTATAACTTCTTCCTCAGTTTCATAATCTTCTTCTAATAACTCATCTTGGTATTTTTGAGGTAGTTCTTCTAAAACTCTATTTATCATTGAGGTTAAATCTTCTTTTTCACTAGCAACAAGTTTGTTGTATTTTTCGATTGTATTATAGATTCTATCATCAATCTCATCTTTGGTAAATAATTCTTTTTCAATAAGCATATCAATAAGTGTTTCAGTAACTAATCGTGTTGTAATTAGTTTAGCTTGAAGTTGTGCTATCAGTACTTTTGATATTGAGCTCATCTAATAAATCTTTTATATCATTAATATCTTCGTTCCCATAAACCAAATCACCAAATGCTTTGTTGATTGATTTATTAGCGTAACCCATAGATGCTGCAAGTCTTACACAGACTACTTTATATTCATTAATGTCCATATCATCTGGTACATCAAGTTCTATTTTACTTGCTTCTCTATTATTCTCAATAAAATCGTTGTCTGTATATGTAAATATAAGTTTTCCCATGTTTTCGTTTAATTATAAGATTTCAGCACCTACACTTAACATAGGTTCTGCTTTTTTGTATTTCATAAATTCGGTATCTCCATTTGGTAATTTAACCATTACCCTTTCGTTTCTACCGTATTTCTTAGTAGATGTTACTGTTGTAGTATATCTTCTGTCAGAGTCTGTTATAAGAACTCCATTAAGGTGGTCTATCTCGTGTTGAGCACAAACACACTCCAATAACCCTTCATCAGAAAAGAATTCATTAGAATCCTCCCATTCAGTTTTATCAGGTGAAAATTCTACTAAACCTAAGTTATCGGTTTCTACTGTAAATGATTTATGTCTTATGGTTTTAACTGGTTTACGCATTGTTTTATCTAACGATAAACATTGTTCTACATATGCAACGGTTTCTTTTGATACTTCAGTAACTCTTGGGTTAATTAATACCAAAGGGTCTTTTACATTAATTACACATGCTCTTGTATCTAATCCTATTTGATTAGCTGATAATCCTATACCTCCATGTTTAGTTAACTCAGTTAGTAGTGTTGTTGAAATTGATTCAACCTCTTCATGAGTAAGTGGTTTAGGTTCTATTATTTTATTTAGTTTTTTTGGGTCTTTAATTAGTTTCATTAAATAAATTTAATTGGTTTGTTGATAATTTTCTACTTGAAGTTGGTTCTCCCCAACCTCTAACATAAATTGTTCTACCCCCATCTGGTGATTCGAATATTTTTGCATCTTTCATTTTTTCAGAAAGATTATGTTGGAATTTTCTTGCCTCAAGATATAGTTCTCTTACTTTTTTTCCAAGTTCCATATCATTAGGATAATCGTTTACTAATTGTTCTATATTCATATTACTCCTTATTTTTTATAAAAGTATGAAATACCTTGAGTCTTACTTTTATGTATGTTGTGTAGTTTTATATTATCTCCATTGGTATATTTACCATTTTTAATTTCAGTCATTAAATTAGGTACTGCTTCATTATATCCTTTAACAAGTATAGTATCATGAAACGCAATAATTCCACCTCGTTTTACTAAAGGTGAGTACATTAAGTAATCTGCTAAAACTTGTTCATATGAATGGTTACCATCTATAAATAGAAAATCAATTGGTTCTTCATTAGTATAAACATCACTTACTGTATTGACTCCATTTGATGTTCCATGATAAAACTTAGATTTACCATTTGCTAGAACAAATTCATTATAATATTTTTTTGTATTTCTACCAAACAATCTTATTCTTTCAAAATTGTGTTCAATAGTAATTACATTTTTAAACATTTGTCTGAATAAGAAATGTGTACTTCCAAAAAATCCAAGTCCAATCTCAAGACACCTATCAAGATTTTCAGTTTCAAGTAATATAGTTACAAGTTCTTTTAATTCTTCTCTTACTTGTTGAATTCCTTTTTCTTCATTCAAGGTATGTGTTTCAAAACTTGTATAAGGATTATAATCATATTCAATATAATTACCATCACCCTTTCCTACAATCCACCTGTCCAATTCAGATAATATAGTGTCTACTTTTTTCATTCTGCGATGTTTAAATATTTTTCTAATAACCAAGATGATGATTGTACTTTATCTCCCAATCCCCATACTGAATCTATTCCATATGAATTACACACATCGTTCTCTGGTGTAGTTGTTTCTGTTCTATCTCCACCATTACCAAACGCTACTTTACCTTTTATATCATCTCCGATTTCAACATGGTATTTATGTTTTGCATGGTCAATGAAATCAATTGCTGTATCATCTCCATGTATAAGTGGATTCATTACATAAACATAATCCACATCTCTTAATGATTCCATTATAAACTTTCGTTCTCCTTCTTTCATAAAAGATTTACCTTT
>Ga0181409_1000121_pt1 | contig 28088 bp, 27 predicted proteins | sample 32SPOviralmetaG_FD_130138 | JGI IMG/M metagenome (GOLD analysis project Ga0181409, IMG submission 130138) | Marine viral communities from the oligotrophic San Pedro Time Series (SPOT) site, San Pedro Channel, CA, USA - 32 SPOT_SRF_2012-05-30 | ecosystem: Environmental > Aquatic > Marine > Strait... | reverse complement strand
CACAGAAAATTTAAAGACTTATATTGCATATCCGACTGAAATATCATTAACTGTACCATCTACTGGTTTCGACCAAACAGATATTACATTTGACGATACAACCGTAACTTTTGATGTAACATAATCATAAAACTTGTATAAATATTAGGGAAATTTAGGGACAAAAAATGGCTAAACAAACAATCAACATAGGTTCTTCAGCGAATGACGGTAACGGTTCTACGCTTCGTGCTGGTGGTGACCTAATTAATGATAACTTTAATGAAATTTATTCCTATCTTGGAGACGGTTCTAATTTAAATGGCTCGTTATTTACGATTGTTGATGAAAGTTCAACAGAATCATCTATAAATGTTGGCGAAAGACTTGCTATCACAGGTGGCACTAATCTAACAACAACTACAAGTGGCGACTCTATAAATGTTACTCTTAATACTACCATAACAGGTTTAACAAGTGTACAAACAGAAACACTTACAAATGCTTCAGGTAACTTATTAGTTGCTAGTGCTACTAACATAACAGAATTTAGAGGTAATGGTTCTTCGATTGAAGGCCAAATTAAATTAAATTGCCATGCCAATACACATGGTCAAACAATTAAACCTCAACCTCATAGTGCTGGTGTAACAAACACAATGTTATTACCAGATGGTGCGAGTTCAACTTTAGTTTCTTTAGTTGCAACACAAACTCTAACAAATAAAACAATTGGTGTTGGCCAATTAACAGGTAACACAAGAGCATATACTGGTGACGGTTCTACTGTAGCATTTACAGTAACGGATGGTGTTACTGTACAAAATACTTTGGTATTTTTAAACGGTGTTTTCCAAAGACCTACAACAGATTATGCAATATCAGGAACAACATTAACATTTGGTTCGGCTCCAATAGCTGCGGATGTAATAACAATTAAAGAGCTTTAATAGGGTGTATAAATAGTAATATGGCAAATAAAATTAAAAATTCAAACCTTGATGATAGTATAGTTACAACAGCTAAAATTGATGCTGATGCCGTAACGGGAGCAAAGATAGCTGATGACGCTATTAATTCTGAACATTTGACAGATGGTTCAATTGATACAGCTCATATTGGAGCTGCTCAAATTACAAATGCAAAACTGAATGATGATGTAATTACAGGTGCTACTGCTCTTGGGACAGCTGCTCAAGGTGCAGATACACTTTTAATTTATGATAACTCTGCTGGTGTTCTTAAAAAAGTAACAGTATCAGAGATACTAAACTTCCCAAATGTAACTAGTGTATCTCCAGCAAACGCATTATCAGGTGATGGTACAGGCAATTATACTTTTGTTTTTACAGGTACTGCTATGACAGGTGGTATAGTAAATTTAATAAATGACTCAGGTTCAACAGTTAACCTTGATTCTCAAACAGTAGATTCAGATACACAAATTACTGGTGTTATTGCTAAATCTAGTTTACCAAATTCAGGCGAACCATATGATATTAAAATTGAAGGCGCTACAGGTTTATCAGGAACATTAAATAATGCAATTACAGTTGACGCTCAACCTATATGGCAAACATCAGCAGGTTCATTAGCTACTGTAGCTCATAGTGGAAGAACAAATACAACTTACGAATTAACGGCACATGACCCGGAATCTTCAGCAATAACTTACACAGTAGAAAGTGGTTCATTGCCAGCAGGATTATCTGGTACTTCAACAAGTTCAGGTTATGTAATAACAGGAACACCAGACGCAGTAGGTTCGAACACAACATCATCATTTACAATTAGAGCTAAAGACGCAAATTCAAACATAGCAGACAGAGCATTTAGTCTTACAATTAATGCTCCTGCCACTCAAACATTTACATCATCTGGTACTTTTTCAGTACCATCAGGAACAACAGCAGTTGAAGTATTGGTTGTTGCTGGCGCTGGTGCAGGTGGAACAACATACACTAATCCTCAAGGAGGAGGCGGTGGCGGCGGAGGCGGTCTAGTTTACAGTCCTAGTTTTACCGTAACACCAGGTGCTACACTTACAGTTACAGTTGGAAATGGCGGAAGTCCATCTCCAGCAGGTTCAGGTTCACCAGGTGGTGGCGCTGGAACAGGCGGTAGCGGACAAAATTCAGTCTTTGGTACAATCACAGCCAACGGTGGCGGTGGTGGTGGAAATGGTGACGATACTCCTGGTTCTCCAGGAGGTTCAGGAGGTGGTGGTGCTTCAGGCGGTGCTACTAATACAGGCGGAAGTTCAACTCAAAGTCCTAGTGCAGGCGCTCCAGGTTTTGGAAATATTGGAGGTAATTCACCAGGTGGAAACAACGCTGCTGCTGGCGGCGGTGGTGCAGCTGCTCAAGGTTCTAATGGAAGTGGAAATAATGGCGGTAACGGAGGAAATGGTAAAGCATATAGTATTTCAGGTTCAGAGGTTTATTATTCAGGCGGCGGTGGCGGCGCAGGTAAAAATAGCGGACCAAATGGTAGTGGTGGCCAAGGCGGTGCTAAAAATGCAAACACAGGTACTAACGGTGACTCAAACAAAGGTGGCGGTTCAGGCGGTGTAAGAAACACAGGTTTTGGCGCAGGTAACGGCGGTAAAGGTGTGGTAATCGTAAAATTTTAGGAAAAACATTATAAATAGTATAAAGGATAAAAGATAAAATTATGCCGGCAATTATAACAAACAAATTTAGAAGACACAATGCTCAACAGTTCGTTGAATCTTTCAGCGAATCAGCAAATACTGTCTATTACATGGGTTTAGGTCGTCCTCAACCTTATGCTACATCAACAAGAGGTGATAGTAGAACAGAGAATGAAGGAACAGATACAAGTCCATTAACTCCAGTTGATTCAATACAAGATGAATTCTTTTATTTTGATGATTTATTGGCTGCAAAAAGAATAACAACAAGTGATGTTTCTTTTGCATTACCAAGAAGAAACTGGACAACAGGTACAGTTTACGATTATTACAGACATGATTACGGAAATAGAGTTACAGGCACAACAACTACACAGGCGGCTAATAGTGGTGCTACTAATTTATTTGACGCAACTTTTTATGTACTTTCAAGCACAAATAATGTTTACAAAGTTTTAGATAACAATGGTAATGCAGCTTCAACTGTAGAACCAACAGGAACATCTACATCTATTTTAACAACAGGTGATGGATACAAATGGAAATATATGTATTCACTATCTGCTTCACAACAAGTTAACTTCTTATCAACTGACTTTATGGCAGTTACTACAGATTCAACTGTAGCGGCCGCAGCTGTTGACGGTGCAATTAACATTGTAAAAATTAAAACTGCTGGTTCAAGTGGTTCAAACGGCACACACACTAATATTGATATTAGAGGTGATGGTACTGGTGGTAAAGTTTCAGTTACAGTTGGTTCTGGTTCAGTAACAGCTGTTACGGTAACAACTGCTGGAACAGGTTATACTTTTGCTTACATTAGAGTTGCAGACATAGTAGCTGCAGGTGCAACAGGTTTAACAGGTACAGAATTAGATGTTATTATCGAACCAAAAGGCGGACACGGTAAAGACTCAGTAAATGAATTAGGTGGTTTCTTTGTAATGACAAATACTAACTTTGAGGGTGCAGAAACATCAAACTCTGGTGACTTTAACACTACTAACGATTTTAGACGAGTAGCAATTGTAAAAGACCCAAAATCAGGTGGTTCAGCTGCAACAGCAACTACATTAAGAGCTGTAAAATCAGTTTTACTTGCAAGTGCTTCAGGTTCATTTACAATAGACGAAAAGATTACTCAATCAACAACAGGTGCAGTAGGTAAAGTTGTTGAGTGGGATAACACAAATAAAATTTTATACTATATACAAACTAGATTCAATAATGCAGGTTTAGATACAAATGGTAATCTGACAGCGTTTTCGGGAGCAAACACAATTACAGGTGCTGACTCTGGAATCACAGGAACACCTTCAACTTCAACTAGTACAGTTGATAGTGTTTCTTTTACAAGTGGTTATGCGGCCGCAGAATTAGACGCTGATAGTGGTGATGTTATCTATGCAGAAAACAGAGCACCTATTACGAGAGCTTCAGACCAAACAGAAAATGTCAAACTAGTTATTGAATTTTAAGAGGGAAATAAATGCCAAGTCCAACTGACTTTAACCTCACGCCTTATTATGATGATTATTCTGATTCTAAAAAGTTCCATCGTGTTCTATTCAGACCATCATTTGCAGTACAGGCAAGAGAGTTAACACAATCACAAACGATTTTACAGAATCAAGTCGAAAGGCTATCTGACCATATCTTTAAACAAGGTGCAATGGTCATTCCTGGTCAAATTTCATATGATTTAAATTATTATGCAGTAAAATTAACAAGTAAATCTGTTTCAGATATTACAAAGTATAACGGTGTTAGATTAACAGGTGTTACATCTGGTGTTGTTGCTAATGTAGTTGGTGTTGCAGCTACAGACGGTACTGACCCGGATACACTTTTTGTAAAATATGAAACTTCAGGCACTAATAATGCTTCGTCTGCTTTTACACACGGCGAAACTGTAAATTGTACAATTGATAGTGCAAACGCAACAATAGTTGTAGCAAGTTGTCATACAGGTTCATCAGCATATATTGGAGAAGGTGTTTATTATATAAATGGTTATCATGTTGAAGTTGCTGAACAAGTTTTAGTATTAGACAAATATACAAATTCACCATCTTACAGAGTAGGTTTATCAGTTACAGAATCTTTTGTAACACCAAATGATGACTTATCTCTAAATGATAATGCGGCTGGTTCTTCAAATGTAAATGCTCCAGGCGCTCATAGATTTAAAATAGATTTAACATTAGCTAAAAAAACTTTAACAAGTACCGAAGATTCAAACTTTATAGAGTTATTAAGATTATCTGAAGGTATTATACAAAATAGAGTTAGAACAACCGAGTATGCAGTATTAGAAGAAACACTTGCTCGTAGAACATTTGACGAATCAGGTGACTATGCAGTAAGAGGTTTTGATTTAGATATTAGAGAACACTTACTATCAGGAAATAACAGAGGTATTTTTGCTTCAGGTTCTGGTGGCTTAGAAACAAAATTAGCATTAGGTGTTTCTCCTGGTAAAGCATATGTAAAAGGTTATGAAATAGAAACTATTGGTACAACTTTTGTTGCAGTAAATAAAGCAAGAGATTTTGATACAGAAAATAACTTCAATACAAGATTTAATTTAGGTAACTTTGTAAATGTTACAAATGTTTATGGTACTCCTGATGTAGGATTTGTTTCAGGTGATGTAGAAGCATTTAAAAAAGTAGGACTTTATAGTGCAGCTAATGTAAACAGAGGTACAGAAAATAATGGTTCAAGTGGCTCTAACAATACTATTGGTCGTGCTAAGTCAAGAGGCTTTGAGTACAGTTCTGGTAATGCAATTGCTGGTGCTTATTCTAGTGGTTCAGCGTCAACAAACATATTCAAACATTATCTATTTGATATTAATATGTTTACACACCTTAATACAACAGGTGGCGCAACATTCACTACTGGCGAAAAAATAACAGGAGAAACTTCAGGTGCTACAGGTACTTTAGAAAGTGTTTCAACAACTACAAGTATTGCTCCAACAGCTATTACAGTTGCAAGTCCTGGTGTTGTTACAACAGGTTCAAATCACTTATTAAAAGATGGTCAACAAATTAAATTTACATCACCAAGTTTTTCAGTAGATTCAACTGCTGTTACAACTAGTGATATTTTTACAGTTAGAAACGGAAACGGTACAACTACTTTTGAATTATTTAATGCAGACGGAACAACGGCTGCTAATGTAACGGCATTTACAAGTGCTGGTGCAATGAAACACGGTGTTGTTGTATTATCAAGTGTAAACGGAACATTTACAGCTGGTGAAACAATTACAGGTGGTACTTCAAGTACAACAGATATTATTCAATCTGATACAGTTGGTTTTAAAGGTGTTAGAAATCACGACTTCTCATCTGTTAAACATATTGGTATGGCAGGTTCGCCAACTTATACATCTGATACTTCACTTGATTCAACTAGCGGCGCTAACGCTACAATATCTGGTTCAATAACAGTATCAAGTAATGCAGTAACAGGTTTTAATACAAGATTTCAAGACGAATTAAAAATAGGTGATTCAATTTCATTTATTAATGACGCAGGTACAACTGAAACAAAATTAATTGAAGTTATTATTAATAATAACTTGTTAGCTCTAACAACTACATCTGGTGCAGCTACAAAAACTATTGCAACAAGAAGAAGAGCTAAATTACAAGATTCAAATAAAAATATTTCTATATTTAAATTACCTTACAAAACAATTAAGACTTTAAAAACTACAAACAACTCTGGTGTAACAGATACAAACTTTGCAATTAGAAGACACTTTACAGGTACATTATCATCAAATGGTGATGTAACAATTACTGCTGGTACTAACGAAACATTTACAGCACTATTAGATAAAGATTTTTCTGTTTCAATAATGACAACTGGTTCTGGAGGCACAGGTGCAGTTGGTGACAATTTAAGTTTAACAGGAAATAACCATGAGGGCGACTCTATCTTTGTATTAGGTGGTTCTCCTACAGGTAAAACTTTAACATTAGACTTTGGTGCTAACTATGCTGGTCATAAAGTTAAAATTCTTGCAACAATTAATAGAAGTGTTGCAGGTTCAAAAACAAAAACTTTAAATGAAGACCAAACAATTGCTATCTCAACTCAAGCAACTATAGAAAGTGGTGTAATTGGTTTAGGCAAAGCTGATGTTTTTGCATTAAACAAAGTTTACATGGCACCTGACTTTGCTACAGCAGCTACAACTTCACATACAGATATTACAGACAGATTTAATTTAGATACAGGTCAAAGAGATAACTTTTATGACATTGGTAGAATTAAATTAAAAGATGGTGCATTGACGCCAACAGGTAGATTACTTGTAGATTTTGATTTCTTCTCTCACGGTTCAGGTGATTACTTTGATGTTGACTCTTATTCAGGTGTTGTAAATTACGAAGATATTCCAAGTTATACATCCGACACAACAGGACAAATATATCAATTAAGAGATGTAGTAGATTTTAGACCTAGAGTAGATGACGCAAGTACAATTAATTCAGGTGGCCAAGATAGAAGTTTTGATGGCACAGGTGCTTCAACAGTTGATGTTGTTAAATTTAATTCAGATGTATCGTCTGACTTTGAATATTATTTACCAAAAATTATAAAAGTATTTTTAGATAAAGACGGAACATTTAGAGCAGTAGAAGGTGCTTCAGCATTATCTCCACAAGCTCCAAACAATTTAGATACAGCAATGCACCTATACACATTGCAGTTAGATAATTATACTCTTTCAACAGACCATGTAGAAATAGAAATCATTGACAATAGAAGATATACAATGAGAGATATTGGAAAGATTGAAAAAAGATTAGAAAATGTAGAATACTATACACAATTAAATATGTTAGAACAATCTGCTCAATCTTTACAGATACAAGACGCAGATGGTTTTGATAGATTTAAAAACGGATTTATTGTTGATAATTTTACAGGTCACGGTATTGGTGATGTAGGTAACGCAGATTATAAAGCTGCTATGGCAATGGCTGAAGGAGCTTTAAGACCAACATTTAAAGAGGATGCTGTTTCATTAATCGAAAGAGATGATGACGGCACAGAAATTGTTGACGCAGATAGAACATCTGCTAATTATCAAAAGACTGGTGATTTATTAACATTACCTTATACAGAAACAACTTTAGTCGACCAACCATTTGCTAGTAAAGCAATCAATGTAAACCCTTTCAATGTATTTACATGGGTCGGTACAATTGAGTTAACACCTCCAGGTGATGAATGGAAAGAAACAGAAAGAGCACCAGAATTAGTAATTAATAATCAAGGTGGCTTTGACACATTAATTTCTGGCAATCCAAATTTAGCAAGTGTAGAATTAGGAACAATTTGGAATGAATGGCAAGATATGTGGGCTGGCGCACCTAGAGAAATGGATGTTAGAAATCTCGGCGGTGCTCAAAGAGAACAAACATTTGCTTTTGGTATTCCAAGACGAGTATTACAAAGACAAGAAGTTACAACTGGTCAATTAGTAAATCAAACTAGAACAGGTGTAAGAAATGTATTAGTACCACAAGTTGTTAGAAATTCAATAGGTGATAGAATTATTAATGTTGCATTTGTTCCATTTGTAAGAGCAAGAACAATTACATTTACAGGTACACGATTTAAACCTAACACAAGAGTTTATCCTTATTTTGATAATATTGCTGTAACTCAATATACTACACCGACAGGTGGTTCATTAGGTGGCAATTTAGTGTCAGACTCTAATGGCGCAGTATCAGGTACTTTTGCAATACCTGACCCGACAGTTGATTCAAATCCAAGATGGAGAACAGGTACTAGAGTATTCAGATTAACTTCATCAGCTACAGACGATAGAAGTTCAGATGTAGAAACTTCAGGTGAAGTAGATTACACAGCAAGAGGTATTTTAGAAACTCAACAAGAAACTATTTTATCTACAAGAGAACCAAGATTACAAAGAACAAATACTACAGAAAATAGAGATATAACTAGAACATCAACTAGAGAAACTAATAGACAAGTTGGTTGGTGGGATCCTTTAGCACAAACATTCTTAATTGATGATAATGGTGGTGTGTTTATTAGTTCAGTAGATTTATTCTTTAAAACAAAAGATGATAATGTTCCTATTACAGTTCAAATAAGAGAAGTTGTAAATGGATATCCTGGCGTAAAAATATTACCATTCTCTGAAAAAACAATTAATCCAGGTTCTGTTACTACAAGTGAAGACTCAACTTCAGCTACAACATTTACTTTTGATAGTCCTGTTTATATACAAGAAAATGTTGAATACGCATTAGTAGTATTAGCCAACTCAACAAACTATAATGCTTGGGTTGCTAGAATGGGAGAAACACAAATTAATTCTGATAGAACAATATCGGAACAACCGTATGCTGGTGTTTTATTTAAATCACAAAACGGTACTACTTGGTCTGCTGACCAAAATGAAGATATTAAATTCAAAATGAAAAGATGTGAATTTAGTAATGTTACAGGTACAGTTACATTAACAAATGATAGTTTGCCTGTAAGAACATTAAAAAACAACGCATTAAGAACAACAACTAGTTCAAAAGTAATTAGAGTTTTCCATCCAAACCACGGTATGCACGGCACATCAAACAATGTTACAATTGCAGGAGTTCCAAGTGGTACTTACAATGGTATTTCTCACTCTGATATTAACGGAACATACACAAGTATTTCAAATGTAACTTTAGATAGTTATGATATTACATCTCCTAGTTCTTCAAATGCAAATGCAACAGGTGATGTTGGTGGTTCAGTTATTACAGCAACACAAATAGATTGTATGATGTACGAAATTTAAGTTTACAATCTATGACAGTTCCAGAAACATCAATTGGATATCAGATTAGACCGACAACAGGTAAATCTATACACGGTTCAGAATCAGAATTTAGTTTAACAAGTTCATCTAATTACCAATCTGTTGTTGCAAATGATAATATTTACTTTACAGCGCCTCAAATGGTTGCAAGTGATATTAACCAAACAAATGAAATGTCAGGTCAAAAATCATTATTTGTACAATTAGTAATGCAAACAACTAATACTAAATTATCACCAGTTTTAGATTTACAAAGAACAAGTGCATTTACAATTCAAAATAGATTAAATAGTCCAACTACATCTAATACACCTAGTTTTGTAAATGATGAACAATCTACAGGTTCATCTACAGCTGCTATCTATTGTACAAGACCAATTACATTAGAAAATCCTTCAACAGCATTTGATGTTAGATTAACTCAAAATGTTCGTTCAACTTCAGATGTTGAAGTTTACTTTAGAGCAACATCAGCTGAAGAAGTTAGAAATATAGATGAATTAAATTGGACACCTTTCAACACGGACGGCAGTGAAGATGTAACTGTTACTCCGGCTGAAGACGCAGGAACATTTAAAGAATACAAATATACAGTAAGTGATATTACAGAGTTTACAGCTTTTCAAATCAAAATTGTAATGAAAGGTACTAATTCTGCTTATCCACCTGTAATTAAAGATTTAAGAGGAATTGCATTAGCAGTATAGACATGGCTAAAATAAAAGTAGAAGGACACACAAGTTTAGTAAGAGATACATATTCAAACGGTATTATTAATACAAATGTTTCTGAATATCAAATTTATATGCAAAGAGTTCAAAGTAGAGAAAAAGCAGGTGACCAAATCAGAAATGCTGTAAAAGAAATAAATACCTTAAAAAGTGAATTAAGAGAAATAAAAAGTTTATTAAAGGAAATAGTAAAGTAAAATGGCAATTAGAAGCGTAGCAACTACAGATACTTTAGAAACCCTAAGAACCACATTTAATTCTTTGGGAACGGATACTGGTGATGTTGCGACATTAACAACCACAGCGACTAACATATCAGCAGCTATTAACGAATTGAATAGTGCTGTAACGGCCGCCTTTACAATTAGAGATACATCATCTACAATACAACAAATTAATGCTGGAGATGTGTTTACTTTTGCAGGTGATTCTAATATTACTGCTACTGTATCAGCAACAGATACAATGACAATTACACTAAACTCAACAATTAGTGGGTTGGCCAGTATATCAGGAACATCTATTAACGCAACTACAACTTTAACAGAGGCAAATGTTAGAGTTGCGACAAGACCTTTTGCAATTGCTCAATCAATTGCTTTAGGGTAATAGAATTTTATTATAAATAGTATAAATAGAAGTATAAATAATAGGAAGAAACAATGGCAAACGATTTTAAAAGATTTACAGTAAGTTCAGCGTCAACAAGTACAGGTGCTTCAGGAAGTGCTCTTTACAGTTGTCCTGCTGGTGCTGGTTCATCAGCTTTAGAAAGTATCGTTATTGGTATTACACTTGCAAATAAAACAACAACAGGTGTAACTGCTGATATTTACTTGGATGGTTTTGATGGAACAGACACACATATAGTTAAAAGTGCTACAATTCCTGCCGGCTCAGCTTTAGAGGTGATGTCTGGTAATAAAATTGTATTACAAAATAACGGAACAGCAGGTGATGTAATCAGAGTAACTTGTAACACAGCTAGTGCTTTAGACGCTACTATGTCTGTATTAGAAGATGTATAATAAATAGAGAGAGTAACAAATGCCTTATATTGCAAAAAACCCAGGTACAGCATTTAGAACATTTACAGATAAAGATACTTTCAGCGGTGATGGTTCTACAACAATTTTTGATATGCAATTTAGTATTGCAGAAGCAGGTCAAAATGACATTCAAGTATTTGTAGCCGGCACTCAAAAAATTCCTGGCACAGATTTTTCTCTAGGCGTTGACGCAACTGGAGAATATAAAAGAATTACATTTACATCTGCTCCAGCTGCAGGCACAAATAATGTTGTAGTATTAAATCCAGGTACAGTTCAAGGCGAATTTTCTTCCGTCGCTGACAACGCTATTACAGCAGCTAAATTAAATGCAACAGTTATTTCAGGCCAAACAGAATTAGCAGAAGCGGCTGCTGATGATGACGCATATTTAATATATGATGATTCAGCAAGTGGAATTAAAAAAATTAAAGCTTCAAATGTTACACCAAACGAAACATTAATTACAGGTAAAACTGCTTTAGGTACAGGTGCAGCTGTAGGTGACCAATTATTAATTTATGATATATCAGCTGGTGCATTAAAAAAAATAACACAGAGAAATTTATTAAATTTTCCAACAGTTTCAAGTGTATCGCCAACAAATGTATTATCAGGTGATGGTACAGGTAATCACACTATTGTTATAACAGGTAATGGTTTTGTAGGTGGTACAGCAAAACTAATTAGTGCTAGTGGTTCATCAATTAACTTTGCTTCACAAACAGTTGACTCAGACACACAAATAACTGGTGTCGTTGCTAAATCAAATGTACCAGGTTCAGGAGAACCTTATGATGTTAATGTTACGGCTGCAACAGGACTTGCGAGTACATTAGAGAATCAAATTAATGTTGACCAATCACCGGTGTTTAGTAATGCGGCTGGTTCATTAGGTATTTTTCCAGATTCAGGTCGAACAATTACTCCTATAACTGTTTTTGCTTCTGACCCCGAGTCAGGCGGTGACGCTTCTTACACAATAGAAAGTGGTTCATTACCAACAGGATTAACAGGAACATCCGAAAGTTCAGGTTTTAGAATATCAGGAACAGCAGACGCTGTAGGTTCTGATACAACATCAACATTTACAATCAGAGCTAAAGACGCAGCTTCAAATGTTAGCGACAGACAATTTACAATTCAAATATCAGCTCCAGTATCACAATCATTTACATCTTCAGGTACTTTTTCTGTACCTGCTTCTGTATCATCCGTCAATGTATTAGTAGTTGCCGGTGGTGGTGGCGGAGGAGGTTCTGGCGGTGCTGGTGGCGGTGCAGGTGGTTTAGTTTACAGACCAGGTTTTGCAGTAACACCAGGCGGTACTGTTTCAGTAACAGTTGGTTCAGGTGGTGCTCATGGTGGTTATGACAATTCACAAAATGCTATTAACAAACCATCACAAACAGGACAAGATTCAGTATTTGGAACATTGACTGCTAAAGGCGGTGGCGGTGGTTCAGGTGGTAGAGGTATGGTTCAACCAGGAAGTCCAGGTGGCTGTGGCGGTGGTGCTAGAGGTTCATCAGGTGGACAATCTCAATATGGACAACAAATTCAATCAACTCAACCAGGAGATTCAGGCACTTACGGATTCGGTAGTAGAGGCGGCGATGGTCGTTCAGGTCCTGGTGGATACGCAGGCGGAGGAGGCGGTGGTGCAGGTGCTGTAGGTACAGACGCATTAATCAACGGTTCTCAATGTGGTCAAGGTGGTGCAGGTAAAGCATACAATATTTCAGGTTCTTCAGTATCATATTCCGGTGGCGGTGGAGGTTCAGGAGAATCAGGCGCTACAGGCGGCCAAGGTGGTAGCGGCGGCGGTGGTGCAGGTAAATCAGGCGGCGGTGCAGGAACAAGTGCTCAAGCAAATACAGGCGGAGGCGGCGGTGGAGGATCCACACAAAGTTCTAACGCTGATGATGGCGGTAACGGTGGAAAAGGTATCGTTATTGTATCATACTAAATAGTAATATATTAAAAAATAATAAGGAGTGAATATAAAATGAGTGGTAAAATTAAATCAACTGTAGATGGCAAAGACATAGAACCTTTATTTGATTATGGAGATATTACTGAAAGAGATAAATCAGTAGTACAAGAAGTAATATCTTTGATTCAAGCAAGACCTGGAGTTCCAGGTAACATGATTGCTGAAGAGCTAAAAGCAAAATTTGAATTGGTAGAAATACCAATGATGAAAGTTGAAGATAGTATTTGGGGTCAATTAACAAAAGATGAAAAACTTGGTTTTGCTATGCAAGGATTTAGAGAAACAAATGATGAAAATGGAAATAAAATTAGAATTCCACACATAGGTTTTTCTGCTGACCTTGATTACTTGGACGATTTTATAAACCGATTGGCAAGAAAAATCGAAGCTATATCAACAACAAACGATAAATAGTTATAAGATTAAAAGAGAGAAAATATGGCACTAACAAAAGTAGGAAAAGGCGGACTAGATAAAGGGGCGATTAAAGACCAAACTAATCTAGGTGCAGAAGCGGCTGATACAGACGAGTTTTTATTGTATGACGCTAGCTCTGATGGATTGAAAGCTATTCAATCTCAAAATGTAGTCGGTCCTGGAATTATTACAAACAAAACAGCATTAGGAACAGGTGCTGCTTCTAATGACCAAGTATTAATTTATGATACATCAACTGGTTCATTAAAGAAAGTAACACAAACAAATCTTTTAAACTTTCCTACAGTTACAAGTATTTCACCAACAAATGCTTTATCAGGTGATGGTACAGGTAATCATACAATTGTAATTACAGGACAAGGTTTTTCAGGTGCAACAGCAAAATTAATTAACAATTCAGGAAGTTCTATAAACTTTTCTTCACAAACAGTAGATAGTGCCACACAAATTACAGGTGTAGTTGCTAAGTCAAGTTTACCAGGTTCAGGCGAACCTTATGATATTAATGTTACGGCTTCGACAGGACTTGCTTCTTCTTTAGATAATGCTCTTAATATCGACCAATCACCGGTGTTTAGTACAGCTGCAGGTTCATTAGGTACTGTATTAAATAGTGCAAGGTCAGGTTTATCATTTACAGTTGCAGCTGCGGATCCAGAATCAGGTGGCGACCCGGTATATACATTAGAATCGGGTTCTATTCCAGCAGGATTAAGTTTTGCTTCAACATCTTCAGGTGCAGTAATTTCAGGAACAGCAGACGCACAATCTTCAAACACTACATCTACATTTACTATTCGAGCTAAAGACGCTGCTTCAAATGTCAGCGATAGAATATTCTCAATCACGGTTAACGGTCCACAGTCAACATCATTTACATCTTCAGGTACTTTCGCTGTACCAAGTGGCGTAAGTTCAGTTGATGTACTTGTAGTCGGTGGTGGCGGTGCAGGTGGAAAAGGTTCTTCACAAGGTGGAGGCGGCGGTGGTGCCGGCGGTTTAATTTACAGACCAGGATTCACAGTAACACCAGGCGGTACTATTACAGTAACAGTTGGTTCAGGTGGTGGAGATAATACAAGTGCCGGCGGTAGAGGTGATGACGGACAAGATTCAGTATTCGGAACACTAACTGCTAAAGGCGGTGGTGCTGCTGGTTGTTTCAATACACCAACACACTCAAATAATACAGGACAATCAGGTGGTTCTGGTGGCGGTGGTTCAGGTAATTATGGTAATGGTACAGGTGGTACTGCTACTCAACCAACACAGCCAGGAGAATCAGGACAATACGGATTTGGTAATCCAGGTGGACGAGGTTCAAATAACAATGCTGACCCAGGAGGCGGTGGCGGTGGTGCTGGCGCAGCTGGTGAAGATAGACATACAGCGTCAACTGTAGGTGGTCAAGGTGGTGCAGGTAAAGCATATACAATCGCAGATGGTTCAACTTCAGTTTACTATGCAGGCGGTGGTGGAGGCGGTGAAGACGGCCAACCAGGTTCAGGTGGTCAAGGTGGACAAGGAGGTCAAGGCGGTGGCGGAGACGGAAATAAAGGCGCTGCTGGTCAAGATGGTTCTGCTAACAGAGGTGGTGGCGGAGGAGGAAACTCTAGTCAATCACCAGGTAATACAAACGCAGGTAGTGGCGGTAAAGGAATAGTAATAGTAAGATACTAGGGAAATAATATATGGCATATTTAGGAAGAGAACCAGCGTACGGAGCATTTGAAAGACAGTCATTAACTGCTGACGGTTCTACAACAACATTTACTTTAACATATACAGTAGCTTCTACTAGTTCTATTCTGGTATCTGTTGCAGGTGTTATTCAAGAGCCAAATGAGGCTTATGTATTAGCAAATGGTGGAACACAAATTACTTTTACAACTGCTGTAGATAGTGGCGAAACTATATTTTTAATTTACTTAGGTATTGCATACGAAGGCGCTATTGTAGGTCAAGCTTCATTTACTTCATTTAACGAATTAAATGCTAGAGCGGCTTCAGACGACAGATTTTTAGTTTATGATTTATCAGCAACCGAAGTAAAATATATTGAAACAAGTAATATTGTAAAAGCAACAATTCATAGAGTATACACAGGTGATGGTTCAGATACAACTTTTGCAGTTACAGACGGCGTAACAGTAAGTAATACTATAGTGGTTGTAGAGGGTTTAACAATGTTACCAACAACTGACTATACAATTTCAGGTGCAGTTTTAACATTTACCACAGCTCCATCAGTTAATGATAAAATAGATATAAGAGAATTACCAGCATAGGATAAATAATAATATGGCACAGAGAAAAGGAATAAGTTCAGGAACAACAGCTCAACGAAGTATCGAAGAAGCTGGAAAAATGAGATTTAACACATCAACTAATTTGATGGAGTATTATGATGGTACATCATGGAAATCTATTGATAGTCCACCATTAGTTTCAAGTGTTTCGCCTGCTAACTTATTAACAGGTGATGGTACAGGTAATTATACAATAGTTGTAACTGGTTCGAGTTTTTCAACAAATGTAACAGCAGAAATCATAACAGACGGTGGTGTATCTATAACACCTGATACTACAACAAGAAATAGCTCAACGCAAGCTACTTTAGTTGTTGCAAAAAATAAAGCAAATTTAACAAATGCAAATGAACCATTTGATGTAAAAATTTCTAACACATCTGGTCTTGCAGGTACATTAGCAGACGCATTAAATATTGACGCACAACCAGTTTTTCAAACAGCTGCAGGTAGTTTATATTCAGGAAACTCTGGAGGATATTCAGCAATTACAATTGCAGCCCATGACCCCGAGTCAGGTGCTGACCCAACTTATACATTAGAATCAGGTTCTATTCCAGCAGGATTAAGTTTTGCTTCGACATCTTCAGGTGCAGTAATTTCAGGAACACAAACTGTTCCAGGTTCTAACACAACTTCAACATTTACAATTAGAGCTAAAGACGCTGCTTCTAATATTAGTGATAGACAATACACAATAACTATAACTGCTCCAGTAACACAATCATTTACATCTTCAGGTACTTTTTCAGTACCAAGTGGTATATCAGCAGTTGATGTATTAGTAATTGCTGGCGGTGGTTCAGGTGGTGGTTCAAATAATAATGCAGTTGCGGCCGGTGGTGGCGGTGCAGGTGGTTTAATTTATAGACCATCATTTCCAGTAACACCAGGCGGTACTGTTTCAGTAACAGTAGGTTCTGGCGGTCAAGCAAATGTCGGTGCAGGTGGTTCACATCCAGGTCCAACACACATAGGACAAGATTCAGTATTTGGAACATTAACTGCTAAAGGCGGTGGTGGCGGAGGTTCAGGAGATGCTCCAGGTCATCCAGATGGTTACAACGGAAACAAAGGTCAGAATGGTGGCTCAGGTGGCGGTACTGCCGGTTGGGGTGCAACAGCAACACCAGGTGCTCCAACACCTAGTGGAATACAACCAACTCAACCAGGTGATTCAGGTACTTACGGTTTTGGAACAGCAGGAGGTACAGGAGGAAATCCTGGTACACCTTCAGGTTCAGGCGGTGGTTCAGGTGCAGCCGGTACACAAGGTGGTCAATCTTCACAAAGAGCAGGCGGAGCAGGTAAAGCATATAATATTTCAGGTTCTTCGGTAACATACGCAGGTGGCGGTGGTTCAGGTGGTCAAGGAAATATTGGTGGCAATGATGGTCAACCAGGTTCAGGCGGCGCAGGTGGCGGCGGTAATGCAGGTTCACAAGGTAATGGTGGTGCAGACGGTTCTACTAACAGAGGTTCTGGTGGCGGAGGTTGTGGTGCTTCACAAGGTAACCAATTAAGTGGTGGTGCTGGCGGTAAAGGTATCGTAATCGTAACTTACTAAATAGTCTTAACAGACAACATTGAGGTTTATATTATAAAAAATGAGCGAGTTATATCGTAATAAAATATGGGTATTTGATGATATTATAGATGTCAAATTACAAGATGACATTGAAAATACTTTCCTTAGTTTAGATTTTCCTTGGTTTTTCAACAAAGATGTTTCTATTCCAGACAATAAAGTTCAACAACGACCTGGTTTTTCTCATTACTTTGTAGATAGGGACGGACCAAATAGTAAATTTCACGAGCCCTTAATACCTATCATAAAAAATTCATGTAAAAAAATAGGTTATCAGTATTCTAAAATACTTCAAGGTCGAGCATTTCTACAATTACCATTAAATTTAAAAGATAAACATATCGTTGACAGCCCCCATTTAGATATTACAGATTTTAGACATTTAGTTGTATTGTATTATGTTGTTGATAGTGATGGTGATACAGTAATATATAAAAATAATTATGAAAACGGTATGACAGTACCTAATATGAAAGACCTAATAGAAAATAAAAGAGTAACTCCTAAAAAAGGTAGAGTTGTTGTTTTTGATGGTTATTTTTGGCATACAGCCTGTCAACCTGAAAATAATAAAAGGTTAATAATAAATTATAATGTCATATAAAGTAGAAACTTTTATTAAAGAATATAAAATGCCATTAAGTATATGTGATGAGATTATTACACTATATAATGACAATATAGATAAAGCACTTGATGGTGTTGTAGGCCAAGAAAAAAGAATTAATTTAGGAATGAAAGAATCAAAAGAAATATCAATACCTGTAAATGAACAAAAATACATTTCATCTTACTTTAAGGTTTTAAGAAAGATGTTGAATGATTATTGCGATAAGTATTTTGACTATTTTTCTCAAGGTAAATCAGATTTCAATATTAAATGGGGTCCTTTTAGTATTACAGAAAATACTAACATACAGTATTATCCAAAAGGTGGTGGATTTAAAGATTTGCATTTTGAAAGAATGACAGCAAATACTAGACATAGAGAGATGGTTTTTATGACTTATCTAACAGACACAGAAAACGCAGGCACAATTTTTCCTAGACAGAATATTACAACAGAATGTGTTAAGGGCAATACTGTGATATGGCCAGCAGGTTTCACACATCCTCACAAAGGTGTTATATCTAATGATGATGAAAAGATGATAATAACAGGTTGGATTAACTTCATGGAAGCATGATAAATATATTAATTAAAAGGAGAATTTATGAACATAATTAATAAAATAAAACAATTGTTTTTTCCACAAAAACCTTTAGTTTTAAAAAACGAAATAAATCTAAAAGGATTAGAAAAAAAAACAAAAGCTGATTTAGAAAAACTTGGTAGAAAAGTAGGTATTGAATTAGACAAAAGACTTACAAAAGCTAAGTTAATAAAACAAATTAAAAAAGCTACAAAATAATATAGTATGAGATTATAAAATGAAAAAAAACCGATTTCAAACTAATTGTTCTCAACATAAGTTAAGAAGTGGTGCTAAAGTAATAACGCCTTTTAGCCCACCAATATATCAAGTTGATGTTGAAGATGAATTGGTAGATAGTTTATTGAAAAGAGGTGATAAGTTAAATGTCAAACAGAATGACTTTAGAGAAAAATTAGCTGGTAATATGAAACAAGGATGTAGTTATGACTACACCGTAGAAGATAAAAAATATTTCGCTAAAAAAATAGCGACTTATGTATCTGACTTTATGTATTTTATGGAAGAGCTAAAAGGTGAAACTTATATGAAAAGAGCCATGACATTACCTATGCAAGCTAGAAGTCAACAGTATAAACAAGATTTTGGTGAAACTTCTTTTAAAAACGCATATAGATTTCCTTTAGCTTTAGATAGTTTGTGGATAAATTATCAAAAAGCAGGAGATTATAACCCACCTCATACTCATTTTGGATTATTGTCATTTGTAATTTTTTGTAAAGTGCCTGAAAGAATATTTGACCAGTCATATGTAAAAACTAATACTAATACACCAGGTCAAATTATTTTTAAATATGGTGAAGATGTGCCTATTTTCAATTTAATGGGAAGTGAATATAGTGTAAAACCTTATAACAATTTAATGTTCATATTTCCAGCAAATTTAAATCATAGTGTCCCACCATTTTGGACAGATGACACAAGAGTTAGTGTTTCTGGAAACTATGTGTTCCAGACAGACGACTAAATATATTATAGGAGAAATATATAATGTTAATTAAAAATTCTTATTACTATTTTCAAAATGCTCTGTCAGATGAAGTCTGTCAAAAAATAATAAAATTAGGTTCAGAAAATTTACAACCTGCTACTACAATGGGTTATAATCATAAACAAGGTGATGTAAATAAAGAATCAAAACCTATGTCTGATATAACATATGAAGAATTGCGAAATGAAAAAGGTATATCAACACAAGATATAGAAAAAGGTTCTTTTATAAGAGATAGTGAAGCTGCTTGGATAAATCCACAATGGTTATATGATTTAGTTTGGCCATATTTACAAAAAGCAAATAAATTGTCAGGTTGGGAATATGATTTTGATAGTGCAGAGTCTTTTCAATTTACAAAATATGGTAAAAACCAATTTTATGGCTGGCACGCTGATGGTGACAGCGACCATCCTGGCAAATATAAAAGATTTATACCAGGTGTACATAAAAAAACTGAAAAAGGTAGATTCCCTCATGGCTTTACAGAGAATTCAAATTTTGTAGGTAAGATAAGAAAGCTGTCTATGACTATCAACCTAAATAAGCCAGGTGAATATGAGGGTGGAAATTTAAAATTTGATTTTGGTCCTCATGCTCGAGGAAAAAGATTCCATGAGTGTGAAGAAATTAGACCTCAAGGTTCTATAATTATATTTCCTTCTTACATTTACCATCAAGTTACACCTGTTACAAAAGGAACAAGATATTCATTAGTATTATGGGCATTAGGAAAACCATTTAAATAGATAGGAGTTATTATGAATAAACAAATTTCAAATTGGGAAAGTTTAACAGAGGCAGAGCAAGAAAAAGCAATGTCATTGTTAAAAGGTCAGCCTGGATTAAATCCTGCAGCTGTTCATCCAGCAGCTAAATTTTTTGAAGAAAATGGTTGGGTAAAAATTGAAAAATTTTTAAAAGAAGATATGACAAATTTGTTATATCATCATATTCAACTTGAGTCAGCTAGACTTGCATATATGGAAGACGAAGGTTTACCAACAACTGAAGGCCAACATGGTACTTTTAACGACACTCAAGCACCTGGTGATTTTAGTAAATACGGTGACCCTATATTTGATACACTATTAAGTTTATCACTAGAAAAAATGTGTGAGTTAACTGGTAAAGAATTAATACCAACTTATTCATATCATAGATTATACACACAAGGTACAGAATTAAAAAGACATAAAGATAGAGCTAGTTGTGAAATATCTACAACGCTTTGTATTGGTTATGACAACTCAAATGTTGACGCAAGTAAATATCCTGATTGGGATTGGCCAATGTTTGTAGGACCTAAAGATGGTGCAGAGGGCACAAATGGTATGCCTATTCACATGAAACCTGGCGATATGTTAATTTACAGAGGTGATATTGTTGAACATTGGAGAGAACCACTATGGGGTAATAATCATGCTCAACTTTTCATGCACTACAATGAAAAAGAAGGACAATATAATATAATGTTTGATGGTAGACCTTTTTTAGGTATGGAAGATACTTATATTGATTATGAAAACAAAAAAAGTAATCCTGTACCAGAAGAAGAAAGTAATGTTACAGAGATTAATTTAGACTCGGATAAAAAGTATATTATAGATTAGTATTTTGAAAGGTATATAATGTCAATAAAAATAACAAATGCAGACGGCGTAGAAATTGAACAGAATTGGATTGTAAAAAAGTTCGATAAAAATCCTACATACCCATTTATTGTAGTAGATAATTGGTATAATCCTGACGAAGAAAAAGCAGTTTGGGCTGAATTAGAGCTCTTTAAAAATATGCCGGATATTCATAGAGCTGAAGATACAATTGTCGCTAGAGAAAAAGATGGCACGGCAAAAGGACACTCTTACAGATGGTATACTAATAATTTTTACCATGATGATAATTATGATAGAATGCCTATTGAAAGAATGTTATATAAAGTAAGAGACCAAAAATTTCGTGACTTAATTGAGTTTTGTGCTCCGTATTATAGAAGTTTTACAGTTTCAAATAAAAATACAAACCTAATTTCTTATTATGAAAGTAATGATTACTATGACGCACATTTTGATTCTTTTGCTTGGACACATTTAGTTTGGTTTTATAAAGAACCTAAAGCATTTGAGGGTGGTGATTTTGTTTTAGATGAACCAGGTGTCGAAGTAAAATGTAAACACAATAGAGCTATCTTATTTCCTTGCCCATATTTACATAGAGTTACACCAATTAAAATGAAAGATGAAACTTTACCTTTTGGTCATGGCAGATGGACAATAACTCACTTTTATTATACAGAACCAAGTGGTGACATAAAAGGTAACCTATAGTGAGTGAAGCAAAGATAATTCAATTATTTCCTATTTCTGTATATACAGGCGATATAGAAATAAATGAAGATGATAAAAAAAATATATTAGAAGAAAACTACGAGAGAATGTTCTCTGGTAATGGTGATTATACAAAAAACAAATATCTATTGCACGACACAAAATACAAAAATCTAAAAGAAAAAATTAATAATCATTTAGATGTATATACTAAAAAATATTTAAATGTAAAAAAGCATATTAAATTTTATATGCAAAACAGCTGGGCTGTAAGACACCAAAGTGATGATTGGGGTCAATCTCATATTCACGCAAACAGTTTATTGAGTGGTGTCTATTACATACAAACAAAAAAAAATTCTGGAGATATTTGCTTTCATAAACCAATGGGTTATACAAATATATTTCATTCAAGCACAAATGTGCCGTTTGAAAAATTTGATAATCATAATTGTGATGTTTACAATATAACACCTGAAGACGGTAAAATACTATTATTTCCATCTCATTTGTATCATTCTATAAACAATAATATTTCAGACATAACAAGATATTCTGTATCTTTTAATTTTCATGTTGACGCAGAGTTATTTTCAGAAGCTAGCAAAATAGATTACTTAAAACTGAAGGAGTTTAAATATGAGTGATGTTGATTTTAACGATTTAAAACCATTAAAGATTACTAAATCAAAAGGTAGATTTAAAACATTTACAAATGGTAGTATTATTGAGGGTGATAATGTACCTCAACCATATCTAGGTAGACCAATAACCATAAATATTGATACGATATTATCAGCTTATCCAGCTGAAGATGATATTGGTACATCAATTCATAGTTATCATGGTTCTACTTGGAAAGTTTTAGAGGACCACGAAACAGTTTCAAAAAGATTGAATGAAAACGGATAAATAGTTTATAAATATAGGAATAATATGAGTGAAGAACCAAAAAATGTTATATCAATAGACGGAAAAGATTACGATATTGACACCTTGCCATTAGAGTTAAGAAATACAATAGCGGCTAGACAAGAAATACAACAATCTAAAGTCAGACATGAAATTGAATTGGAAAAAATAGATGTGTTAACAGCACACTATAACAATAAAATACAAGAAGGTGTAAAACAATTCAATGGCAGCGGTAGCAAATCTTAGAATAGACCAAGGCGCTAGTTTCAGTTCAGATGTAACTGTGACTAATTCTGACGGCAACGCAGTAGACCTAGCGGGTTATACTGCTGAAGCTAGACTTGCAAAGAGTTATGGCGCAAGTTCAAATGTATCATTTACAGTATCAATAGCTGCCGATACAGCAACTGGCGTAATAACATTATCATTAAACGATACACAAACAGGAGCTTTAGACGCTCCATCAAGATATGTGTATGATGTTTATATAACACAAACCTCATCAAGTACAGTTACTAGAGTAATTGAAGGCGTAATTACCGTCAATCCTAAAGTATAATTGTTTTTTCCGTAGAGTCTTTTCGTTATAAATATTACAAAGAGAGAGGAACCTAATGGTTAAGGCTAGAATTAATCAGACTGGTGGTGTAAGAGCGAATATTCAATCTTCAACATCTTCTGGTCCACAACAAGTATCTGTACAAGTACCGAGTACAAATGTTAGTGTTGAGAATGTCAATAGATTGAGAAATCTTACAGATGTTGATTCGAGTAGCCTAAATGACGGTGCATTACTTCAATATGACGCTTCCTCAGATAAATTTAAAACAAAAAACGAGTTAGATACTACTACAGGAACATTAGTGTTTAACGGTGGCAATTTTTAGGAGCAAATAGATGTCAACAGTAATTCAGATAAAACGAAGTTCGAATACTTCCGCTCCTTCAACGCTTAAACTAGGAGAGTTAGCCTATACTTTTGGTACAGGTACTCAAGCAAACCTAGGAGATAGATTATTTGTTGGTGAAGGTGGCGTAGATGGAAACGGTGACGCAAATAATGTTACAGTTATTGGCGGTCAATACTTCGCAGATAAATTAGACCATGTAGATGGTACACTTACAGCAAGTTCAGCTTTAACAGCAGACTCAAATTCAGCAATAGATACATTAAATATAGGTAACTCGGCAACAGTTGGTGGTACACTTAAATTTAACGAAGGAACAAATAACGGTTCACATTTCGTATCTTTAAAATCACCAAATTCAGTTGCAGCTAACCTAGCATTAACATTACCAGGTGCAGATGGCTCAAGTGGCCATGTATTAACAACAGACGGTTCAGGTGGGTTATCGTTTGCCGCTCCAGCAACGACACTTACTTTAGTTGATGAAAGTTCCACATCAACATCAATCAATCTATTAACTGAAACTTTAAAAATTACAGGTGGTACAGGTTTAGCAACTTCACTATCAGGTGATACACTAACAATTGACTTTGATGCCAATGCCGTATTTAACGGCCTTGATATGAATGGCACAGAGTTAAAATTAGACGCAGACGCTGATACATCTATTACAGCTGATACAGATGATACAATTAACATTAAAATTGCTGGTAATGATAGAATTAATTTAGCAACTGGTTTAATTGAAATTAAAAATGATGGTACTGCTTCAGCAATTAGATTATATTGTGAAAGTTCTAACGCACATTACACAGCTTTACAATCAGCAGCTCACTCGGCATATTCAGGTAATGTTACAGTTACTTTGCCAGCGGCTACTGATACATTAGTTGGTAAGGCAACAACTGATACTCTTACAAACAAATCAATTGATTTAGCGACTAACACAATAACAGGTAGTTTGGCAGAATTTAATACTGCTTTACAATCTGAAAGTTTTGCAGGATTAGCTGCTACACAAACATTAACAAATAAGACTTTAACAAGTCCAGCTATCAATACTGCTACAATCGAAGGCGGTACAGTTGGTAACACAACACCAGTTACAATTGCAAAAATTGATAACATTACGATTGACGCAAATACAGTTTCAACAACTAACTCAAATGGTAACCTTGTTTTAGACCCTAACGGTTCTGGTACAGTTGATGTAAACTCTAGTAGAATTACAAGTGTTACTGACCCGACAAGTGACCAAGACGCTGCTACAAAAGCATATGTGGATAGTGTTGCAAACGGACTTGATGTAAAAGAATCATGTGCTGTTGCAACGGCAGCTGCATTATCAGCCGTAACTTATAATAACGGTAACGGTACTTTAACTGCTGACGCTAACGGTGCATTGACAGTTGATGGTGTTACAGTATCAGTTAATGATAGAATACTTGTTAAAGACCAGGCAAGTGCAGTACAAAACGGTATCTATAAAGTAACAGCAACAGGTTCTGGTTCTGCTGTGTTCGTATTAACAAGAAGTCCAGACGCAGACACAGCTGCTGAATTAACAGGCGGTACTTTCTTCTTCGTAGAAGCAGGTACAGCAAACGCAGATAACGGTTATGTTGCAACTCACAACGGTACACCAACATTTGGTTCAGACAGTATTACATTTGCTCAGTTCTCAGGTGCAGGTCAAATTAGTGCTGGTGACGCATTAACAAAAACTGGTAACCAAATTGATGTTGCAGTAGATGACAGTTCAATCGAAGTAAGTTCAGACGCATTAAGAGTTAAGGCTTTAGGTATTACAAATGCCATGTTAGCAGGTTCTATTGCAACCGCTAAATTAGCAGGTTCAATTACAAATGCTAAACTATCAAACTCTACAATTTCTGTAGCTGCTGATAGTGGAACAACTAACGCAGTAGATTTAGGAGATACATTAACTGTATCTGGCGGAGAAGGTATTGACTCATCTGTTTCTGGAGATACATTAACAATCGCTGCTGAATTGGCAACAACTTCAAATAAAGGTGTGGCTTCATTCGCTTCAGCTAACTTCACAGTAAGTTCAGGTGCAGTAACAGTTACAGGTATTGACGGCGGTACATTTTAATTAACATAATTGATTTAGGAGATTATTAGTGTCAACGGTTATAAAACTCAAAAGAGGAACATCTACACCTACTACAAGTGATATTGTATCTGGTGAAGTTGCAATCGACACTAGCGCTCAGAAACTTTATATAAACGATAGTGGTACTATCAAAGTAATTGGTGACGGTACAGGTGGTGGCGGTAGTGCTATCACAATACAAGACGAAGGCTCATCATTATCAACAGCAGCTTCTACAATTAATTTTGTAGGTTCAGGTGTTGTTGCTTCAGGTACAGGTGCGACAAAAACTATTACTATTTCTGGCGGAAGTGGTGGCGGTGGTGTAAATGTACAAGGTGAAGTTAGAGCTTACACAGGTGATGGTAGTACAGTAGGTTATACTGTAACAAGTTATGCACATGCAACCAATGTTATGGTATTTTTAAATGGTGTTTTTCAAAGGCCAACTACCGACTATTCAGTTTCAGGAACGACTTTAACCTTTGGTACGGCTCCGATTTCTGGAGATATAATCACTATTAAGGAAATTATTGAAAGTACAGCGGTAGATTTAACATCTATCTCTACAGATTTAACACCTGATACACACAACGCATATGATGTTGGTCAATTAGGTAGTGCATTTAGAGATTTTACTTTTGTTAGAAAAATACAAAAGAATGTACAGATTTTTACAAGAGCTATTGGTCTTGGTACCGTAGCAACAAATTTAGGATTTAATATAAATACAAGTGTGGCTAATATGACGGAAGTATATACAGCTTCAGGTGGATTAGAAAGTCCTGTTTTAGGTGGCGGTTCAGCTGCTTTTGACGACAGTAATCCAGCGTTCTTGTTTTAGGAGATATAAATGGCAGATAAAACACCAATAAGACTAGTCTTTACAAGTGGAACACCTACTGGTATTGCAGAATACCAATCAGGTGAAACAATTGGTGTTGCTTCAGGTGGAACAGGTGTAGGCACACTTGCTTCAAATTCAATATTAACAGGAAATGGCACAAGTGCTATTAATGCAACCTCGGTACAAATAGTTGGTACTTCATTATCAACTTCCGATTCAACATCTATACAAATCAATGAGGCGTTAGATGTTTCAGGTGCGTTAACAGTAGGCGGTAGTGCAACTATAACAGGAAACTTAACTGTTCAAGGAACGACAACAAGTGTAAACTCAACAACAATTGAGGTACAAAACTCGTTGAAATTTGAAGGTTCAGCAGATGATGAACACGAAACAAACTTAACAACAGTAAATCCTACAGCAGATAGAACAATATCATTACCAAACGCAACAGGAACAATTGTATTAAAAGATACAACAGATACATTAACAAATAAAACAATAGCGGGTGGAAGTAACTCCTTAACTGGTTCGTTTACTGGTATTACAAGTATTACATCAACAACTTTGACGGACGGCACATTATCTATTAATAGTGGTTCGATTGCAAGTGCTGTAAACGGAACATTCTCAGGAACAGTAAATGCAGCTACAGATGTTCAAGTTGCTGGTGTTTCATTAGCAAGTAGACCTTTCGCCATTGCCCAAGCAGTTGCTCTTGGATAGTATTATAAATATACCTGAAAAGGTATAAAAACAAGGTATATTAATGGCAAACCCAAATACAAGAGAAACATTAAAACAGTACGCTTTGAGAAATCTAGGTAAGCCTGTCATAGAAGTCAATGCTAGTGATGAACAACTAGAAGATAGAATTGACGAGGCATTACAATATTTTGCTCAATATCACTATGATGGTGTTAGAAGAACATATTTAAAATACAAACTTACAAGTGCTGATAAAACAAGATTAAAAACTGCCAATGCAATATCAGAAAGTGCAACAGACGGTACAGTTACTACAGCATGGAATGAAGACAAAAATTATTTAATTGTTCCTGAATCAGTTGTATCAATCATTAATATTTTTCCTTTTTCAGATAAAGGTAATCTAAACATATTTGATGTTAGATACCAACTTAGATTAAATGATCTTTAT
>Ga0181409_1000120_pt1 | contig 28101 bp, 32 predicted proteins | sample 32SPOviralmetaG_FD_130138 | JGI IMG/M metagenome (GOLD analysis project Ga0181409, IMG submission 130138) | Marine viral communities from the oligotrophic San Pedro Time Series (SPOT) site, San Pedro Channel, CA, USA - 32 SPOT_SRF_2012-05-30 | ecosystem: Environmental > Aquatic > Marine > Strait... | reverse complement strand
GCTAAAATCCTCATGGAGCGGTGGAAGGTCAGCCTCTTTAGACTTACCGCGCTCCACTAACAACTTCGGCTGGAACAACTCAGCGATAAAGTTATCAACCTGATCCTTAGTAGCCTTTTGCTTGGCAAGGAACTCGGACTGCTCTTTGAACTTGGTCATTTGCTCACCGCTAATACCAAGTGCTGTTTCAGCCGCTTTCATAATTTCCTCGTCAAACATTTGCAAATGCAACACACGGAACTTACCAGTAAGCCCTTCTTGGTTGAGAGCCATAGTAATCGTATTGTTACACACTACGCGGATAGGCGTGAACATAATGGTCATTGCCGAACCAACCTTGTGGCTGTTGGCCATGAGCAAGTAGCCCTCAACTTCGTCACCACCAGCGAGGGTAAAACCCTTCTTGATTTTGGCCAAGCCCCAAATGCGCTCGCCATCACTAAGGCTACCCGCCGTATCCATTTCCATATGCCCTGCTTCAGTAAACTTTTTAAAGAAGGACATTGTTTCGTGGTTCTGGAATGGAACAAACCCTTCACCGCAGTGCGATAGCACACGGTTATCGGTATCACGCACCACCATATAATGATCGTGAGCCCGAAGCATCTCGGCTTCACCGCGTGGGTCGTTGAGGTTCCAAGTGTTAGGCTTGTCAGCGTAATAGACAGGCCGCTTGCTAACTGTCCAGTCAAGGCCAGCCGCTTTAAGCATTTCCTCAGGAGTAAGGCTATGCTCAACTTTTTCACCAAGCCCATGCCATGGAACTTGTCCTGCATAAGCCATTGTTTCTACCATATGTGCCATGATTGTTTCCTTTCTACAAAACTAGGCGTTGTGTTCAGCTTCCACAATCGGAAGCACGTCAAAGTCGGCCAGCGCAATGTCTAGCCAACAAGTTTCCCCCATTGCACTATACGCAATCTGACAACGCATCTCAACATCGTTGTGCAACATGGTATCGATAATGGGGTATTTGCAAGTGTCGTCAAGCGCATCAAGAAACTTACGCTTGAGTGTGCGGTTAGCCTTGCGGCGAATAGCACGGTCGTTGAGCTGTATAAACTGCTCTTTGGTTAGGTATGGTACATCCATAAATTTAGCCCCTTCTATGGCTGGTTACGTTATGGGTATATTAAAAAGGTATAGTGGGTGGAGCGCAACCAGTAACAAGTCGCCGCGACAAACTAAGTTGTCATGCTGGTATTTGATAACCTCTACTGTACATCGGGTGTATCAAATGAAGATGTTGTAAAGCACGAGTAAGACCCACATAAAACACGCGAGCTTCATCCAAATGTTCGTTCTCAAACTTACGCCACATAGAATAGGAACGACGCATAGTATCAGTGAGAAGCATAACATTATTCGCCTGAGCTCCCTTTGCAGAATGAATCGTTGAGATTCGAATACGAGGCTCTTTTGTGAGTGACTCCCCCTTACGCAAACAGGCTTTGATATAGCGTTTATCAGTATCTGATATTTTACCTAACCCTTCATCCCACGGGAGGCTGTGCAATAAACCGTGAAAGTCTAATAACTCTTGCATCCCATAGCGTTGGTCAGATTGACCTTTGCTAAAAGTCTTATGACCATACTCAACCTGAGTACCTAACAGCATCTGACCATAGACGGTACGCACTTGTTCAGCCGTTAAACTCCCACCACCTCTTAAGTTTTCCCAAAGGCGAACTGCTTCAAGAACTTTACCATCTATCGATTTACTGCCATTGTAGATATAGAGGTGGCCACGGCGACGAACTTCTTCCTCTATTTGTTTAGCACCTCGGGTTGTACGACTAAGTAAGAGCCAATCACCATCGGCCATATTAACTTCTTCGGAGTGGCGATGCCAATGGACAAACCCATCCTCATCCCTTGGGTTGAATTGTTTGGGGCGGCGGTTGACGACGCGCTGAATTACTTTTTGACTAAGTGTGTGATGCAGGGCGGGTATCCTGTAACTCTGATTCAGGACAGTAACACTACCTTCCAATCCTATGAAATAGTCTACGTCTGCACCCGCATAACGGAAGATGGCTTGGTCATCATCGCCAGCTACAAATATCTCTTTGCAGTTGGCCTGTAACAGACGCACCATTTTCCATTGCAAAGGTGATAGGTCTTGGGCTTCATCAATAAACACCACCTCTAATTTTGGGGCTAACTCCCTATAGCAAAACTGCTCAAGCATGTCCGTGTAATCAAACAGATGATATCTATCTTTCCAAGCCTTTAAGCCACGGTCAACATAATCAACCCTTGCCCAATCTGTTTTAAGTGGCACAGTAGACGCGTTGTATACTCCGCGCAATGGCTGTTGCTGGATACGAGCAATGTTTATTATTTCCAGAAACTTATCCCCGTAGCCAAAGTCTTTATACGGACCTTGGTCTACAGGTTGGTTACTTCCAAAAAACCCACCGATTTTTAACCAATCACCTATTTCTGAATATTTATCAGAGGTCATTATTTGGTTTTGGTTTATACCCATCTGCATGAACGCTAGACTGTGTAGTGTACGAAAGAAGGGTAGGTCGCGCCTGTGCAGTTTGAACTTTTCACAAGCGCGGTCTATGGCTTCACTTGCGGCACGGCGAGTAAAACCAAAATAACCGATACGGTCAGGAGCGACACCTTTTTGCAAATACTCTTCGACCTTGTTGAGGAGGTATGTTGTTTTCCCTGTTCCTGGAGGTCCGAGTATAATGTTCATTATAATATGTCGTCCTGCTGAGGTAAGTCGGGCAGTTGCATTGGCTCATCGTCATCAGCAAAGAAATCCTGCGGCAGTGACCACACATGGATACCTTTACCTTTTATTCGCCAAAACATTTTTTCTGCTTCCATTCCCTGAAGCCTCAGCGTAATTTTGTTAGAGGTGTAATGGTTAAAGTCATTAACAGTCAAGTGTTTCTTAATATCCTTAACTTGGAAATATACATTTCCTTCCGACCAAACTGCTACACCCTGTAATATGTCTTCACGCTCTACACCTTTAGCTCTATCAGTGCAAAACTGCGATAACAGGTCTTCAAACTCTCCTTTAATAGTAGCATCAGGCGGTACTTCTACAATGGTTAAGTTATCTAATAGCAGTTGTATTCTTGTCTGCCATGCCCTTTGGCTTACTGCGATAGGCAATTTATTAATCTGTGCCACACAATCACGTTGAAAACGTGTCTGACTAATCAATCCATCAGTGCTTAACTCCAGCCGATTGCCATCTACATCTAGCAACCAAATAGGTGGGTCACCATCAATTTTTGTTAAGCTAGACATCTGGTTTTGTACACCAGCTGGACCAACACCAAACTTACGAGTGACGCATATATCCTTATTACAAAAAGGTTTGATAGGCTGGTCTTCGCATTTGTAGTAGTAATCCTTGCGCTGTAACTGTTTGATTACTGCGCCAACCTCATTGTGACTGAGCGGTGGGTGCAAATACTCGACATTATAACGCTGGATCAATGCTTCCCAATTATCTGGGTCAAACATCCGTGCATATACACCAAGGTTGAAGAGAGCATTGTTCCGTGAGCCTTCGCCAAAGCCCTGTTGACAAAGCTCGTTCAAACACGGTGGACCATCCTTTAACTTAGGTTCTGGTTCAGATATACGATACTTAGCAAAATCTTCAGGGCTAATTTTGTTACGGGACGTCTTGGTTACAAACTCTTCAGGTGACATAAGTTCACCCTTGAAGTCATAAACAGACCGTGTGCTAAAGTCACCCTTGAAGTAAGGCATATTCAGACCATTACCTGTGTCACCACGGTCTACAAGAATGGTTGATTGTTTAGGGAATATTTCACCTTCGGCATGGCCGAGTGATGCGGCAAGCTCAGTAAGTTTGGATTGTACAAACTCAGCTTTTAACGCATCTGTAAAAAAGAAATAAATATGTGCGCCGCCAGATTTACTGCGACCCACCCATCCTATAATTTTGGCATTTTTAAGTTTTTCAACAAGAACCTTATGATCTACATCATAAGTATCAATATCAATTGCACCCCACATACAAAGGTTATCATCGCGTATGGGTATTATCCCAAGCCCTTGCTTACCCTCTAAGTGCTGTTGCCAAAGTTCTTCAGTCGGCGGCTGTTTTATGATTTTGTAAACGCCAAGACGCTTGCCATCCCCACGCTGTTCTTCAGGGTTGAACACACCATGCGCTCGTTTGTTACCATCAAATAGCTTTAGAAATTTCTCTGCTAAAGACATGTTTTACTCCAATATGAAATGGTGGGGGCAGGGCATAGCAACTATAGATGATTTACCTTCCACGTCGCTAACCCCACCCCCGAGCAACCATAGGGCGATCAACCCCCACAGTTGAACTTAGAACGGAATGTCGTCATCATCGGCTACAGAACCCTTGTTCTGCTGTGCTGAATCAGTGGGTGCTTGTTCTTTTACCTCTACCTCACCAGCCTTTACCGATTGTGCAAACGCTACCGCCATTTCAAACACGGAATTATCTTGGTTGTCTTCAAGGTTAAGTACTCCGATTTTATTGATTTCCCAACCAAACCAGTTACCCTTGTCATTGCTTTCTGCAACAGTGCCGAGCTTATAGCTGTGTGACATCATTGGCAGAGTGAATGGACCATCCTTACCCTGTGCTGTGAGAGCTTGCATTTGTGTAACCCACTTACGAGCTTTCTTAAGCTGTGTGCTAGACATTGTGATCAAACAACGCTGAGGACCATCCTCATCTAGCAGGATTACAAAGAACTGAGCAGTGTTAGTCAGGAGATTACCGTTAGGCAAAATTTCCTCGCCCCGCTCATTTTTGGTTGTTGTGTTGACAATGGCGTCATCAGGTGCATAAGAGCCAAAATAGCCACCACCCTTTTCACGCGGAGCCCACTCAACATATCGACGATTGTAATAGCATGGCACTACAGTCACGCCTTTTTCACCGTCATATATTTTATTGGCTACTGTATTGAAGATCATGCCAGCTTCTGCACCATCAACATATGCGCCATCACGCTTATTAACTTGTGGGCTGAGTTGTGCGAGGATACGCAGGAATGGGATTGCCATATCCTGTGATGTTGTTTCCTCAAAACCCAAACCACCCATATTCTCAAACTGTGATGCCATCGCTACCGCAGTTGATTCTTTCTTTGCTACTTCTGTTGCCATACTTACCTCCGTATCTTGGCTCGCTGTCCCACAAATATACCCAACAGGTCGTATGGAAGGTTCTCACCTTTTTCAACCTGTTCCTTAACAAAAGACTTGAGTGTCATGGGCTCAACCCAAGTCTTAGTTTGAGTTGCCATACCGCGCTGTTCTAGCTCGGCAAGCAAATCTTTGGCAAAGTTATCCTCGCCACGCCCAAAGGCCGCTGTGACATGGTTTTTAATAAGTGAGCCATGCCCTGCTTCAGTAAGCCATCGAAAGGCTTCATCAGCACGGTCTTTGGAAATGCTGGCACTGTAATAAGGTGAAACACTTATTTCACTACCATCATCCATTTTTAACTGAGACATACCATGCTCATCCATCGCGGCTGGGAGTAAATCCTCAGCAATTTTGCGATGTTCACGCTTAGTATCTTTCAGCTCTTCTTCTAGATCAGCGATCCGTTTTTCCAAGGCAAGTTGTTGTTTGCATAGGTTACTGATAGTGCTGATACCAGATTGATTTATGCTGGTTAGGTTTCCAGCTACACTTTCAAAGTCCATTTGGGACCTCCTTCCTATGATATAAGTCCACTTCCAAAGGGTAGTAACGTTCTTCTAACCTATCCCACTTGAGTGCTTTGAACTTACCGTTGTTACGCCGTGCCGCTTCTGCACAGGCAATACCAATGCACAAAGGGTCACCAGATAACAAAATGTAATCCTCGTCACAAAAGTTGCGAAGGCCACGATGAATCCTACGAACCGTCGGCTGAGTGCTAAATGATACTTGCTCCTTTGCAGGAACGAGTATTTGTAAGTCACCAAAGGCAACTGCATCTGTGATATTTCTACCACGCACTTCTTGTGTTATGTAGACTGTCACGGCTTTCTACTCCGTTTTGCTTTCTATGCTGGGCAGAATTACCCAACAGCTTTAACCTACACTTTTATATATAGGGGTAAAACATAAAAGTTATCGTTACGATTAATCAGATATTTTAATATCAGATATCTGATATCTGGGTTTTATCCTAAAACAAATACTTACTTAGACTGGTCGCGCGGATTTAAAACAGACCCAAAAACATATGCAGTTTTTTGCGTTCGGTGCTATTATACAAAAGTACCCATTAGAAAGCGGTGTTATGCGTTACAAATTTAAATACAAGCCTTATGAGCATCAGCTCGAGGCACTAAAAAGATCTTGGAACAAGCCAGAATTTGCTTACTTCATGGATATGGGGACAGGCAAATCAAAAGTGCTTATTGATAATATGTGCGTGTTGTACGACCGAGGTCAGATCACAGCGGCGTTGATAATCGCCCCCAAGGGTGTATACCGAAACTGGGAAAAAGGTGAACTGCCCACGCACATTCCAGACCATGTTATGTATGACACAGTGCTGTGGAACCCTAGCCAAACCAAAACACAACTTGAAAAACAAAAAACCTTGTTTTTCCCTGATGACAACCTCAAGATCTTTGTTATGAATGTTGAAGCCTTCAGCACAAAGAAGGGTTGTGATATTGCTGAGCGTTTTATCAATGCTCACAAATGTCTTATGGCTGTGGATGAAAGCACCACCATAAAAAGCAAGGATGCTAAACGCACTAAAAACATTGTGAAGATAGGCAAAAACGCTACCTTCAAACGCATACTAACAGGGTCACCAGTAACCAAAAGCCCTATGGACTTATACACACAATGTGAGTTTCTTGATTCATGGTTACTTGGCCATAGTAGTTACTTCAGCTTCCAATACGAATATGCTGTGGTGCAACGCCGTACAATGGGAGCGCACAGTTTTAACCAAGTGGTTGGATACCGTAACCTTGATAAACTCAACGGTGTTTTAGAAAACTTTAGTTTCCGTGTAAAGAAAGAAGACTGCTTAGACTTGCCTGATAAAGTGTATATCAAACGCAGTGTGGAACTTACCACTGAACAAAAATCGGTTTACTCAAGCCTTAAAACATTTGCTCTTGCCATGCTTGAGGAAGGTTCTGTAACAACAGATACTATCCTCACACAACTGCTCAGGCTACAGCAAGTATGCTCTGGGCATGTGCGAATGGATGACGGTGAAATGAAAATATTTGATTCAGCCAAGTTGCCTGAACTAATGTCCGTTTTAGAAGAGGTTGATGGTAAAGTTATCATCTGGGCTAACTTCACGCACGATATTAAGAATATAGAGCAATCAATCGCAAAAGTGTATGGAGAACAATCAGTAGCCACATACTACGGTGAAACCGAGAGTGATGAGCGGCAGGAAATTGTAGAACGTTTCCAAGACCCTAACGACCCATTGACTTATTTTGTAGGGCAACCACGAACAGGGGGATATGGTCTAACCTTAACAGAAGCTAAGACTGTTGTTTATTACAGTAACAACTTCGACCTTGAAATACGACTACAAAGTGAGGATAGAGCGCACCGTATCGGGCAAACTAGCAAAGTCACATACATTGATATTGTAGCGGAAGACACAGTCGATGAGCGTATCCTCAAAGCCTTGCGGAATAAAATCAATATAGCAAGCCAAGTCCTTGCAGAAGACTTCAGGGATTGGATTGTTTAGTTCTGTCTGCTCTTCATAAACCATATAAATCCGAACAATAAAGCCGCTCCACTAGCAATAGCTAAAATGATTACTACTATTTCAACAAACTTTTGTCTGCGCTCACGCTGTCGGTAAATTGTTTCTTGACGCTGTTTACGGATTTGGCCTTCCATTGCAATAAGCTCGTCCCATGCTTTTGAACCAACGGTAAACTGTAACCACTGTTTAAGTTCGTCTCTTTGTGATTGGGCTTTTTTCTTTGCGGCGAAGGCTTCTATCGCTTCTTGTTCTACAGTTTTACTGCTCATTATTTTCTTGAAAATAGGTGGGTTTTTAGCTTCTTTTTCAGCTTGTTCAATGTCGGAAAGCGCACCCATCCATCTTGACAAATCTCTAGACATAGATTCTAGATCACGGCCTATAGCAAAGCCTTTTTTAAGCGCACCAAAAGCCGCTGAAGCGGTTGCCATTGCGCTAACGGGATCCATTTACGCCTCTACTGCTCGCATACGGTCTACAAGCCGTTGCGCTCTATTTGTAACTTGTTGATACCAGCGTGAGTCAACCATTTCATCAGCGGCTTTATTCCAATCCTGAGCATCTACACCAGCCTTCATCCCCTTAAATTTACTGAGGCGCGGTCTACCCATATTAAACATCATGTTTGCAATTATGTGTTGGACTTCTTCCGGAAGCGTTTCAAAATTTTCATAGAGCGTATTGCAGTCATCCAATACGATATCCATGTCTGTATTGAATGCTTGTATGACACGAGTTTCGCTGACACTTGTCCCGACTTCTGCTCCATGCTCTGGATCCGTTTTGCTAATAAGATGGCCAATGCCAAAAGTAGGATAGCCAAGATGATCCAAATAAATGTCATATCTACACCCCTCATCTGCTTCTATTTCTTTGCGTAACTGTTCTAAATTCATAACTTATCCTAAACTCATAATGCCTTGGCCACGCCTTGATATTGCACCACCCAAATCATCCCTTGGAAACAAAGAGGCAAAGTCCGTGGTTCTTGACTGTGTTGCAGGGGGCGTACTTGCCAGAGGTATTTTAGGCAACCCTATGTTAGCACTCGCTACAGGAGGCGCAGGAGCGATTACAGGAGGGGTAACAGGCGCACTTACTACATTGGTGGTAGCATCAGTTTCTACAGCCGAGGTGTCGCCCATAGCTGGAGCCATCTGGGTGCGTAACACTTCTTCCTCTAGAGTCTCACTTTGGTCTACAAAACCCTTACGCATAGTGTCTAGTATAACGCCATACACTGAATCTTTTCCAAGTTTAAAGGCATTTGGACCATGGACTCTTTGCATTTGGGCAACCGAAGGTGGCGATGCTAAAAACTTAGCCATAAGGTTGGCTTGCAGGATTTGTTTCAAAGCAACTATATCAAGGTTTTGCAAATCAGCAACAACAGAAGCAGACTGCAAACTTGAACCCATGTCATCTAATTGATTAGAATACATGACATAAGTTCGGATGTCAGCCAACTCTTGCATATACTCTGGATGAGCGGCGTCTTTAAACAAAGGCTGAAGACCCTCATACTGACCGTCAAATTTCAAAAGTTTTTGTATTTCAGTACCAAGAGCCTTGGGGTCAACAACCTCTCTACCTAAATCTGTGTTGAAAGAAGTTGATTTTTTAAGGATTTCATCAAAAACAGAAGCTCGCATATTAAGCGCACGGTTGCCCATAAACCCGCCGCCATCTGCAATGAACTTAGCCACTTCATTATCTGTCATAGTTCTTATAAGAGTGGTAGACCGAGCACCGTTTGACATATCTCTGGCTAAAGCACCTTGAACAGCATCTGATTGTATCCAAGCCGCCCGTTGTGCAATATCATTTATTGCCGCTCTATCAGCCGCATTAGGCACAAGTTTCAAAAACAAATCATTGTCTTGTTTTTTCATAATGCGGATCCGCTCAGCAATCAAATCAGGTTTTGAACCAAGATCTTGTAAAAAACCATTTTGCACATCGCGAATAAGTTGGTTAGCGGCATCCCGCCCTGCTGGAGTTTTAGAAGAGCTAATCAACCAGTTGGTCATTACATTCCAATCGGAAGAATTAAACTCACCTGACCAGAATTTTTTACCAAGTTCAGCAGGATTTACTTGTGTATCCCTTGAAAAAAAGCTGTGGAGCTTACTGGCGTTTTTAACATCAGAAGCAAGTCTAGAGAGCGAAGTAGCTTCTTCCCATGCTTCCTTCCATCCAGTACCACCACCTCTAGGGTTTTGCAAAACTTCGTCTATAGACTTTAGTAGTTTCACAGCATTTTGGTTAGTTTGACCACCACCAAACGCAATATCCGCAACCTCATTACGCATGGCTTGAAGTTGTTTGAGAGCATTGAAACTATAGTCTTTGCCTTTATCACGAACTGAAAGGGTAGTAACTTCCTGATTCCAAACATTCTCAAACTTATCAGCAACGTTCAGCAACCGTTGGTCTACAGATTCAATAGTTTCAGTTAGTTCTTTAGAAGGTGTAGTAACAGTACGGGTAATAGGATTACCATCCGGACCCAACAAACCTGTTTCTATTGTTTCTGTTGTAGCGTCAGTCGTACCCGCCCGAGTTTGTGTGCCAACCCGAATATCTTGAGCTACTTCTTTTACAGGAGCTAAATCAAAAACAACATTTTCAGCATCTGCTGTTTCAAAAGCACGGGTATAGGCTTGATCCGTTACTTCCCGCAGACTTTTGTCCAACTGACCTGTAAGCATACGGATGTCTTCTTGCGTTTTTTGTAGCGTTTTGGTGTCAACATTTGCACCTTCAGCACGGAGTTTATACATATCGTCAAGTTCTACACTAAGTCTACGCGCAGACAAATCTAAATACTGACTCAACTCTGCCGCAGTAAACCCTTCCATGCCTTCTGGTCTTAAAGATTTTTCATGAAGCACACCCCACAGTTTTGCTTGTTGATTATTCAACACTTGCTGAGGTGTTTTAGACAAACCCGCTACTTGCCCTTGGATACGCTTGATAATAGGGCTTTCAGTTAACTGGGAAACCGTGAGTAGTGGTAAGCCCAACCGTTCTGCGGCTTCCTGACCAGCAATAGCTCCTGGAGCAGTTTTACCAGCAAGAATGGCACTTGGACCTTCGCTAGTAAAAATAGACCTAAAGCGATTACCGACAATAGGTGAAACTGCAAAAAGGGTAGCTTCCAAACTACCTATTAACGCGGCATCTTTCCAAACAGAAGGATCACCCGCCAGCTCCCAAAACGGCCTTCCTGTTTCATTCATCGCCCATTGTTCTAAAACATTAGCCCCTGTCGTTGTGGCGGCAACTCCAAGCGTACCAACTAGGCTAGGTGGGAAAATAATACTAGCGGCTACTGCCGTTGCATTCGTGGGCGTAAGAATATTAGCTTCTACATCCAGCACATCGGCTAAGAATTCATACCCTGCTCCTGGAGCCTCTGGGTTAAAGGTAGGGTCAGCACGATATAACGCACCATTTGGCACAATACTGTACAGTTCTACTGTTTCACCGCCACCTACATCTACCCGTAGATAACGGCCTTCAGGATAATGCTTTTTGAAATAACCTTTACGGTCGTCAAACTTATTACGGCGAGCCAAACCTTCGCGCACACCTAGTTTTATTGGACCGACTGTATCTGCCCCTTGATAATTGTTTCCACCATATTGATCAATAATCAAGTTTTCAATACGATCGCGGTTAAGGTTCTCAAGCTCAAGGTCGCTTTTGAAAGGTTTATCCGTAAGTAGTTGACCCTCCCCTACATCGGGTTCAATAGTAAGGGGTTTGAAATCATCAGGGCGACCAATACCCATATCCCTAGCACTAGTGACATCTTCTATAAACTGTGACTCTATAGCGGCACGGTTTACAGTTTCAATTGTTTCAGGGTCTAACTGTCGGGTAGGTACGTCTTCCTTAGTATACGGTGTTATCCTTGCACCTCTAGGAGTGAAGAACGCTTCTGGCAAAGCATCTACTACTAAAGAATCTTCAGGAAGAGTCATAAACTCCTGTGGTACCTCAACTTGCCCACCAGCAATGGTATCAACTACAAGAGGGTCATCTGGTCTAGCCATTTATTGCTCCCCAAATTGGAAACCTGAGTAGATTTCCCAAAGTTTATTCATAGAGGTATCATTCGGATTAGTAGTAATAACCGCACCATCTCTATCTTTTAGTACGCCAAGTTGAATCAAACCACCAACATTTGCTTTAAATTGTTCTATAGTATCAAATTTGGTCACAAACCTAGCGATTTTGTTTTGATCCTGAGTCAATCGCATACTTTGTGTTTCGCGATCAGTCCCCTCACCCACTACACGCTGGGCGGTAATTTCTCCCCCTATCTGTGCTGAAGGAAGGTTTGCTATGATTTCAGAATCCACAACAGGGTTTTCTGAACGCCACTCTGCTCTTGCTTTGCTAAATGCGGTGTACATATCTGAAGCATTCGGATATTTCGGGCTATTGGTTTGCATCCAGTCATTTGCAAAGGCTTGCTCACTGACAGCGCGTTCAGCGGAGGCATTGTAAATTTGCGACAATACTTGCAAGCCTTCAGGTGTGGTGTAAAGGCTCGGACCTGCTTTTTGAACCATTTGCAGTTCTTCAACATTGAGGTTTCCAGGAATAAACTGGGACATCCTCAATGCAAACTGGTTACTGGCTCGTTCAGCAAGTTCACCCTTGACAGGATCGCCGCCCATAATAACAGAATAGTTTTCGGGCGACATACCATCTTTAATGAAGGTATCCAATCCTGGGATTGCTTTAACAAACTTCTGGATACGCAAGCGAGTGCCAGCCAGAGCACCTGTTTCAAACCCTTCGGAAGCCTGTGCCGCTTGATTGGCAAAGTTTTTAAGGTCTTGTGTTGATGCAACATTAGCATTGATACCAGCAATATCCTCACCCAGCATTTTTGCAAATACATCATCAATAGATTTTCGTGGGTTGTATTGCAAATTAGGTGTTGTCTTAGCCGTAATGTAACCTTGCAAAGCATTAGCTTCAAACTTATTAGCCGCCGCCAGTTTTTGTGCTTCTGTACCCTCTGTTTGAGCATATACTTTGTCTTTACCCGCTTGGAGCAGACGCTCAAACTCTGTACCCTGTGGAGAAGGAGTAAGTTTGCCAGACAAGAAGGTAAGTTCTTGTTTGGCTTTTGCTATAGAATCTGGGGTAGAAGCAGGGTTGTCAACAACGGCTTTTTGATCATTAAAGCGTTCAATAAGTTGAACAAACTCAGGGGCTTCCGGACCCTGACCCGCTTGCAGGACAGAGCTTGTACCATCCTTTGGGTTATAGGTGTAGAACCCAAACTCGGCATTACCGTAGATTTGTTTATCCGGACCCTGACCCGCTTTAGCAGTAACAACAGCTTTGTTGTCATCAAGGTAATAAAACCCTGATTCTGCGTTACCGAAAATATCAGGCTTACGACCTAGACCTACTTTCAAGGTAGTTGTTTTGCCATCATCGCCAATTAAGTAATAGCCCATTGTAGAATCACCAAATGGTACTTTCTTACGACCCAATCCTGGTTTCAAAGTGATAATTTTGTCAGGATTGCGTGGGTCTACTGCATACTGCCCAAGTGCATCACTGCCAAAAATCTTAAGGTCGGGTGTTTTAAGTGCTTCAGTAGCAAAAGTCTTAAGCATGTCTGTTTTAGCTTCTTGTGAAGCCGCTTGGCTTTTACTTGCCGCGTCAGCCGCTTTAAGTTTGATAGCTTGCTCCTGCTTCCCTTTAGCCTGAGCCATTTTCAAAATAGGATCAGCAACAGCAGAAATGGTTTGTGGAGCAAGGATACTGCTCAACAGTCCACCTTCAGGCGCATTTGCGACAGCCGCCGCTAACTGCAAACCCGAAATATACGGGGCATACTCATATCCTGTTTGATCACTTCCCAATAAATCTTGGTACTGTTTCAAATAACTTTCGTAACTGGTTGGCTCAGGAACCATACCCATAATCTGTCTATAAGCATCAATATTGAACCCAGCAGGAACAGTCTCACCTCCCGTTTCTGAATTAGGTGTTCCATCCTTCCGCATTACAGGTTGTTCGCCCATAGCCATACGAGCCATAGCTTCTTGCTGACGAGGAGCTTGCATCATACCCATATTGATGCCTCCCTCAGGAGCTTCATTTTCAGCTATTTCCAAAATGGTAAAAGTAGGCTGTAGCAAAGTCAGAACAGAATCAGGGGTTTTACCAGCATCTTTACGGCCTACATACCCTGCAAGTTCAGTACGGCGTTCCTCTATTGAGGCTTCATCTCCACGGAGCGCATCCATAACACCAGCATAATCTTCAGCTGTGTCAATCTTTGCTCCTACTTCTTCCATAGCTTCAGCGGCATCCGACAAACCCGAAGTGATACCTGTCCCATCAGCTTGCATAGACTGTGGCTGTGGCTGTGGCTGGGGCTGTTGACCTTGAAACATTGCTCGTTGTAGGATATCATCCATATTATCACCCAAATGCTTTGTTAGCCGCGCCATACAAGCTCAACCCACCGATACCCGCACCGAGCATTTGGTTAAGGAATCCTGGTTGAGGAGCAGAGGCTGTGCTGATAGTTTGCTGTGTAGAAGGCGCACCACGCAGTATATCGCTGTAAAAGCCAAGCCGCTGATACGGTTCGTAAACATCTTGCAAGTCAGTTGCTCTTTTTGCTTCTGCGGCTTGTTGCAATACCAGACGCTCTTGTTCACCGAGCTGTGCCAACTGACCAATTTCAGACTGTGATATTTTACTGCCAAGCTCACTCAGACTTGCTTGGCCAAGGCCGAGTTGACCAATACCTTGCGCTAACCCTGCTTGCACACCACCCAACTGACCGATGCCTTGTGCCGCCTGTAGAGCACGATTTAATTCTTGTTGAGAGGCTTGTTGGGCTTGCAAGAAATTTTGTGCTTGGCTCTGTGCTAGTGCTTGGGTGCGATTGCGGTCTATTTCCCGCCGTGCTATTTCTGCACGACTGCCACCAAAAGCACTTGGACCTCCAGGCTGTCCAACAGCTTGAGAATCCGATTGTATACCCTGAATATCATAAGCCCGATTAATTTCATCTTGGATAGCTTTCTGGTAAGGGTTCATATAGGCTGACATTTGCGCTTCTGTAGGCGCACCCATCCCTGCCGCATATGTATTAGCGGCTTGGCCTACCAGTCCCATCCCTGCCGCATATGCTGGCAATGCCGCACCCATTGTTGTCGCACCCGCCGTAAGATACGGTTGGAATGCACCTAACCCCTCAGAAGCCGCACTAAGAGCATCTGTCCCTGCTTGCGTCATACCTTCTGACGTAATGCTAGGAAGCCCACCAGTAGGGGGAGCACTGGTAAGAGCTTTAGCTTGTTCCATTAAGCCTATCTTATAGGCTTCAATTTCTGGGGCTTCGCGCTGGATTACTTGTTGGGTTTCAGTAGCCATTATGCCCTCCCCTCAAGTTGTTTCATCATCGCGTACATTTTCTTAGCACCTTTCTGGCGATCGCCATCACCAGCACCACGGACAGCACGGGCATTAATTACAAATTCACCATCACTAAGCATGGCTGGGATAGAATCACTGGTTGGTGTTCCAGGACCAACGATTTCACCTCCACTTGCCGCCACTATTGGGGGACGTAAGGCTGGGTTTTGGTAATAAGGGTTATCGCCATAGAACCTTTCATCAAATCCGTACTTCTCACGATCTTGTTCATACAACTGCATACCCGTTATATCATCAAACCCATCACCGTCCTCATCTACAGGAGGAGCCATTAGAGCGGCAACACCTACTCCAGCACCCGCTAACGGACCATACTGAGAAAGTATTCCAGGAGCTTTACTCGTCGCGGCTTTAGTAACTGCATCTGAAATTATTTTTTGTTGGGCGGCTTCGGTTAACACGGGCTGACCAGATAGTTGCAGTGCTTTATTCGTAACCTCAATACTTTTTGCCGCTGACTGTGCCGCTTGTGCCGCTTTATACTGAGGAGTCAGGCTTGTACGGCTAGGGCTGAGATACTTTTCAAGGAATGACTCTCCACTGGTTGTGATATTCCCCGTAGTTGCGTCAACACCCGTAACCACATTAGGGTCTGGATCATACAATGTTTTTTCAAAAATGTTTTGCTCAGCCGCTACTTTGGGAGCAACCCCTGCTTGTGTTTGGAATGCCGCTAATTGTTCCTGCCCCGCTTGACTAAACGGATTCACAGGTGTCATTGCTTCTCCAGCACTAAATGTTCCTAATCCCGCAGAAGGTGCGGCACGGCTACCAAAGAAAGAACCACTGCCAAAGCCTTCACTCCCACCGAAAGCAACATTGCCGAGACCAGCCAAACCACCTGTGATAACCGCGTTTCTCAGTGCGTCTTTAGGTTTTTGACCAGCAATCATACCGCCAGCGAAACTACCCAAACCCGTAGCAAAAGCGAGAGGCATGGCTGGCAAAAGGAAAGGAGCGGCGATAGGCAATACAATCGGCGCAATCTTTTTAACAACTTTTTTAACGCTTTTGAACAGCTTCTTAAGGAAAAACTCAGGCTGACCAGTAGATGGATTAATACTGTTTAATTCACTGCCGACAATGTAACGCTCAGGCTCTAGCCCCATATCTTCCATTTGCTTAAACAGCATTTTCTTCATACGGGGGTTAGCATCAAGGACTTCTACAGGGATAACTGTTTCACCCTCGGCGGCATGTACAATGTATGTATCACCTTCACGCCCAAAATCAGCAAGCATATCGGCCGCTTGGCGAACAGACTCAAGTCCGCCTGTCGGCACAAGTGGTGCATTTTGTACTTCAAATGGAAGCGTTGCTATACCTTGCATCATAAAACCTCAATATAATGTGATGCAGGGTAGCTATTCCTGTGATTTGCTGATATTAGCATACCCTCATTAATCCTTTTTCGCAACCTACGAAGTTCCACCTGACAAACCTTCAGGTACAGTTACTTGAATGACAGTGCTTCTTTTTTCTGTCCCCACCCATGGATTATCACACTCAGGGCAATTACCATCAGGGTAACTTGCTATCTCAGCAGGAGTATCCACTTCATTAGGGCAACTCGCACAATGAATAATATCACGGCTTGTTGAAGGTTTCCATTTAGAGCCATCAGGCATTGTTAATATATCAGTCATGTTATACTCACTGTTACAGTTCCAACGGCGGCAACTGCTTCTGTTGTTCCCGCCAAAACATCGTTCTCACGAACGATTTTTACAAACCCATCTTTTTCATATAAATCACCCACTTGCAATGTTCCAGCTTGACCAGAAGTTGCAATATTCGGTATGTTAGATACAGGCGACCTTACTTGATCAATAACAAATTCAAGGTTGCGAGCTAACTGATTCGAAAAAGTTTGATCATACTGCTGTGGCGCAACAGGTATAATCGTACGAATAATATTGCTACCCGCACCACTACTCATCTTCTACCGTCCGGACGAGCATCTAAACGCGGCGCACCTAACCGCCATTTTACCCCCAACGCATCACTACTCACTTTTAAAGCCATAGAACGTCCTCTCGCTCGTACAAATACTTGGTCAGTGTATTGTTCAATAGGACTTGCTACCGCTCGGGTAACTGTCCCACTTGGGCTTTCTGTGTACGGGTCACCACTAAAATCACGGCTTGACATCGTAAACACCGCCGCAGGGGAACCCGTTTCTGAACCATTGAAGGTAAGGTCGGGCAATACACGCCGTATTAGCATAAATTGATCACCATCGCCTATGTCAAAATCAGAAGACTGGACATAGGCATCAATAGCCACAGCAGGGTCTACACTACCGTCATCAAACCCAAACTCATGATCGTATAAATACCCATCTGTGCCTGTAGCCTGTGGGAAGCTACGAGTTCCTGCGGCACGGTCATTCCATGCTGTACGCACCAAAGAACCGTAATACCAACTTTGTTCCGCGTAGTTAAACACAACATAACGATTAATTTCTTCAGAATCGCTAGAACAATAGAACCACCAAATTTCGCTTTGGCTGGCTAGGCTACCCGCATGAATCTTAAGCGACTGGTTGCGGTTTAAATCACTAAACACATAATCTCTAACCGAACACGGTATTGGTGTTACACGACCATCGTAAAGGTAAAAGTTTTCTTGACCCATCCAAAACACAAGGTCATTAATACTGATAGCGGCATTAGGACTAGCAATACGGATATTGTCTGCTAACAGAGCTGTTCCAAAAGTATATGGCGCACCCACATATTGAACAGAATGCAAACTATGGTCTGTCCAAACTAGAAACTGTCGGTTGGTACGCACTGCTGTAACTATTTCAGAACCTTGTGATAAGCGTAAATCACCTGCGGTATTTATAGCTGTAGGACTCCAATCTGTTATGGATTCTTGGTCAGACCAACGAATCAATAATGGGTCTTGTGCGCTAGTGCCGATAGTATTTGCCCCAAAACAAAGCACATGGCGGTCAACATCTGACACCATGACTTTACGGGCAACAGTGGGAGCATCTATTGCGCCAGATAGCTCAGTTATGTTTACCCCTCGTGTAGAAACACCGCTCGTTGCATCCCAGTAATAAACGCCACCATCAGCTTCGTTAAAGATTAAATCTTCACCAAAATCATCAGCAAACCATAAGCGCAATGATTCACCCGCTAATGATCCTGTAGTACTTCCCCAAGTAAGTCTGCCCCAAGTACCAGCACCCCAGCCTGTGCCAAGAACAGTGGTATTAAGTCCCACAGGTATTTGATAGGCTACTTGAACGGAACTACCCGCACCAGAAGTAGAACCAGACGTAGCAGAACCACCTGTGTCTACCTGATATGAATTAGCTGAAATCACGTTCGTAACAATCAACTCTTGATTTAAATTTTCTGTAGTCAACCCATCAAATGCCGTAGCACCACTGATAGTGACATAATCTCCAAGGGAAGCACCATGACCTGTATCACTGATGGTTATTACACCAGTTCCTGCCGTAGTAGATGCTAAAGGGTTTGCACCAAGGGTTACTGTTCTACGGAGAGGCGTAATATCATTTAATGTTCCGTTTTCTTCTAGATACACCTTTTCCTCAGTACCTATGAACAAAAGGTTAGAAGAATCTAGCGTAACAAAAGCATGTATCTTGCGGGGAGTACCAATATAGGCTGAGTCATTGACTCTAGTCCAACCACCAATACGCTCAACATAGCCATAACGGAAGCGTATTTTATCACCGTCAAACCAACCACCCTCGTTAGAGTAGTTGGTTCCCTCACGGTTGATTCCAGGCTTGAACTGTAGCTTACTCAGTGGCATTACTACCTCTTATGCGTAAGGGCTTGTACCGAGTAAATCAGCATCCCATGCGGTTTTCAGGCTGGCAACATCACCAGCACTGTCTATTGCTGATGCGGCTGGTGCGTCACGAAGGCTGATTTTCTTTGCAACTGATGCGGCTTTAGCCGTAGCATCATTTACTTCCATTGCTTTCATATACACAACATCTTCTTCATCAAGCAGGGGCTTGCGGACTTCACGGATTTTATCCCGAAAAATTTCTTTTGCTTTGGCCATGTCTTCACTGATAACAGTGCCTGACAATGACCATGCGCCACGGAAGTGGCGGTCAGAAGGCATGGTAACTTCTGCGGCATTTGCTTGATTACCATCTTTATCTAAAATATAGGTTTCAGGCATTTTAACCTCCTATGCTACCATGTCTACGGCGACGTTTTCGCTAATACGCCACGCATCTCGCCATTCGCGTGTTTGTGGCAACTGCTCTCTTTTGCAAATCACCAACTTGGGCTTGTTGCCCGTGTTCCATTTTTGCCACACTTTCTGTGGTATGTCCTTCATAATCAGATACTCAATAGCTTGTTCTTCTGTCATTGCTGGCATTGGTTCTGTTGTGTGCAACAGATAGCTACGAGTATGATTATTAAAATCAGGTTGTGCCTCATCCTTTGCTAGTTCCCAGTACACCCATACGGGTGGAAGGATGCCGCCTTGAAGAGCACATGCCAACCAGTTAGGGTCGGGAGAAAGTATCCTTGCACAGTCATCAACACCCTCTTCATAAACAACAACATACTTAGAGTGAACTTTTTTAAGATTTAGCCTAGCCCAATCAAGCCTATCTAAAATGTGTTTACCTTGAAAATCAGGAGTGTCCATTATTGGTCTCCAAGGACTGAAACGCTTATTCTTGTGTCATCAGATGCGCTGTTGGTTAAGGTAAAGTTTGCAATATCAAAACCTGTTGTTGCAGGAGCCGCAGAGTTTCCTTTCACACCAACACATCGGTTACCACCACCACTTTCTTCACCACTCATACCAGTAGTTGCATAATTTGCATTTGACATATTGTTTGTGAAAACAAGTCTTGATTGGCCAGTCCCGATGTCAGTAACAGAACTAAAATTGAACGAGTCTCGAAACGTGTGTGTTCCAGATTGTTGGAGTGCTCCCCAAGCCTTTGACGAGCCCTCGCTACTTATACCTGTCAGATTTGACCCATCGCCACTAAATGTTGTAGATGTTAGTGTTCCAGAAGATGGATTAAATGTTAACTTAGAACTTGAAACTTCTTGAGCTTGGTTACCAGAAGTTCCATCAACAAAAGTTAGATAATAAGTTGCGTTTGTGGATGTGTCATCTGTAACCGTTGTGTTCGTAGCATTCGTAGCCGTTCCAGTAACATCGCCTGTCACATTGCCTGTCACATTGCCTGTCACATTGCCAGTAAGGTTTCCTGTCGCATTGCCTGTAAGAGCACCCGTCACATCGCCTGTCACATCGCCTGTAAGGTTGCCTGTCACATTACCAGTTACATTACCTGTCACATTGCCAGTAAGGTTTCCTGTCGCATTGCCTGTAAGAGCACCGACAAAACCACTAGCTGTAAGCGTACCCGAAATAGTTAGATTATCTAAAGCATCTACAACTGCCGCTCCTGAACCCGAACCTTCTGAATAAACGACACGGGTATCACCATTAGCAATAGTTATATCAGCACCAGAACCCTGTGCGATAGTAATACTCTGGCCACCTGTAGTAGCATTATCAATTATCCAAACTTTAGCTACGGTAACAGGCGCAATAGTCAATTTACGAGTAGCCGTAAGACTAACCCCAGAAGTAACTTTCAGCATTAATGAACGCACAGCAGATGTAGCACCATCTGACATTGTCAGCGTAGCGTCAGCATCTGACGTCATGTTTGATGCGGCATAACCAAGGGCTTCTGCAATTAAATCAATATTTGTATTAGTCTTACTACCCCAAGTACCGCCAGCTTCACCAGTAGCGATGAGTTCTAATCTCAGATTATTAGTATATACACTAGGCATATTTCCCTCCTCACGCCGCTATTTCTGTCCAACTTGGTGTCTGGCTTGGTGAAACCTGAGACCAACTCGGTGTTTGATCAGGAACGATTGTTCCCCATACTAACACTTTTCCTGCTTCTCCGGTAGCAGATATTCCCGTAACAGATACATTGGCATCTGCTGTTACGGTTACTGAACCCACAGAAGCCGTAGCAGAGTTACCTGTAACTGCTACAGTTTGGAAAACTGCTACCGAAACAGAGCCTACTGATCCAGTAGCCGCAATACCTGTGACTGGTAAATTTGCATCGGCCGTGACACCAACGCTACCGATCGCACTAGTCGCGGCTTCACCTGTAACGGTTACATTTGCATCTGCAGTTACAGACACACTGCCAACTGCACCAGTAGCGGCTTCACCTGTAGGGCTAACAACTGCTTCAGCAACTACAGTGACTGAACCTTCGTTGCCTGTGGCGGCTTCTCCTGTAACAGATACATCAGCATCTGCTTTTACCGTTACACTGCCAATACCTGTTGTTCCAACTAAACCAGTGACAGGGATATTAGCAATACCAGTAGCCGTAACTGTCCCAACACCACCCGTAGCAGAAACACCTGTGACAGCTACAGTGATAGCCCCAGATCCTACACCCGATAGGGTATCACCAGATAATGTGGTAAAACCTAGCATCTATCGCCACCTTGGTCCTTCAAACCATGCTACAAGACTTATCCTTTTTCCTTTTGTAACAGGTTTTACCCGATGTTGTAAGTATGAAGGGAACACCAACACACTTCCTTTTTCTTTAGATTCGGATCCAGGAGAAGCTACTTCATTAAACTCGAAGTCGCCGCCTTCATACTCATCAGGTGAACTTAATTGCAGAGTTATAGATAATTTTCTATCATACCCGATATCACTGTTCCAATCAACATCATGATGCCAGTCATAATGGCCACCTTCAGAAGCCAAATACTCTGTGTATTGGATATCTGCAAAGTTGTCTACATCTAGATTAAACGCATTACGATTGCCCGTTTTGACATATTCAAACAGCCAATCTCGTACTTTGGTCTCATCTGTAAGCCAACGAACGCTACTTGTGCGTACTTTATCATTTACCTCGGATGAGGAAAATATCCCGCCATCTTGAACTGGCTTGGTATTAGCAATATCCGTGATCCAATCTATTTGAGCTTGACTCGCTCCACCAGACCATAACTGCCATAAATTACGCATCTAATTACGGTTTCTCCGGCCAAACTACATTATCAACACTGCTATAAGTTTTTGTTATGTCACGCAAGGCTTGGCGATATGCTGTTTGCTCGGAAGTCATTGTTAGATCGGACGATGCCCACCAATCAGTCGCCGCCAAACGGTAGTTGCGTTCTTCTCTTAATTCGTTCAGGGGCTGTTCAGCAGTAAGCTCTTCAATCTTTGCTGTAAGTTCAGACTCAGTTGGGATAGTCTGAGATGTATCAAACCACTCAATATCGCTGTAACTATCTCCCCTAACCGTAAATTCTGCATTTGGCCGCAGAGCTAACAAGGCATAATGAATGATCATGCTCCTATCTCCATTGCAACCATAAAGCTACCCATAGGGTTGTCATTCATAATAGAAGTACCCCCCGATGCTCTAAAAAATATGGTGTATACAATTGAGCTAGTTGTGTTTGGGGAATCAAAGTGCATAACGGTTGCAGACAACTGCATTTTACTACCACCCCTATTCCTGAAAGCCTCATTGCCGTTGCCACTATTTACTTTGGAAAAACCGCCGCCACCAATGCTTCGATAAAAATTCAATCCGAAATGAAGACCACCATCAACTGAAGGGTTTCCAAAAAACCAAAGCAGTATTTTGCTTGAGGTAGATGAAGGCGTTATTGTGACTCGATAAGCCGTATTTATTTCATTAAAACTACTTGAACCTGTAGAACTTTGCCTATTGGCGAACCACTCGGTCCAGTCGGTCCAGTTGGTCCAGTCGGTCCTGTCGGTCCCGTTCCTCCAGATGGTCCAGTTGGTCCGGGAGGTCCAGAAGGTCCCGTTCCTCCTGCGGGTCCAGTCGGTCCTGTCGGTCCCGTTCCTCCAGATGGTCCGGGAGGTCCATCTGGTCCATCTCCTCCTGTCGGTCCAGTCGGTCCTGTCGGTCCTGCCAAAGCAACATTGGCCACTGTCCCTTTACGGATAGCACTTGCAGTAACATCGTACACAGGAATTAAGTCGGTGCTTTGGAAACTGGTTTCAGTTGTCAGACCGTTGATATCCATATCAACGGTAACTGCACCAGAAGCCCCGCCGCCTGAAAGACCTGTTCCAGCGGTAACCCCTGTTATATCACCAACATTAGCAGTGTAACCAGCATCATTATTAAAACCAGAAATATTTATGTTGCCTTTAGTCAACTTGCGTTGGACATTACTAGCATCCACAACTATAAAAAAGTCACCATCACCATCTGTGGTGGAAGTAGCTAACTCTGACAAATCTACATTTATAGTGACAGTGGCCGTTTCTGAGCCACCTCCGGATACATCAATAGCACTACCCGCTGTAATATCCTCTACATAATTGCCAGTTGTGTCCGTGCCTAATGCAACAGAGTTTGCTTGGATAGTAGTGGAAAGCGTTATATTGCTTGTACCATCGAAACTAACTCCGGAAGCCACTACATCGCCACTCAAAGCAATGGTACGACCTGTAGCCAATGCTGTGGCCGTAGCCGCATTACCCGTGATATCAGAAGAGATGCTGGCAGGAAGCCGTGCATCGGCTACTGTCCCACTAGCAAGATTGCTGGCATTTAAGTTGGTCAGCGCACTACCATTAGCGGCAATGATGTTATCACTACCGTCAAGGAAAACGGATTTATCAGCGGGATAGGTGATAAATATTTCTTTGGCTGAAGACGAGAAACTAACTTTTGAACCTGAGTTTGTGCTGGCTAACACCGTAGTTCTTTGCAAAGTGTTTGTGCCAGAGACATAAGTACCAAGCCCTACTTCATAATCAGAACCATCCACACAAGCATAGTAAGTAGTATCGCTATTAGACAAAGCAGAACTAAAGGCAGAAAAACCCGTTTCCGCCCCACCTAATACAAAATCCGTTGTACCAGAGGTCGCAGTCGTTTCTTTTATTCTATCCGCAATGACAAGAGCCATTTTTACCCCCTACTTAGGCAATGCGGATGATAGCGTTACTTGCATCCGCAGTTGGGAATTGAATAGTAAAGTCCCCTGCGGTGGAAGTTTTGTCACCACCAAAAGCAAGAACAAGTACCGAGTCCGTCGTGCCAGAGCCACCAGCAGTCGTGGTGTTATAAATAAGAGCACCATTTGCTGTGACTGTCGCTGTGCTAAAAGTAAGATCAGCAAAGTCTGTAAGTGCTGTTGTGCCACTTGTGGTAGGGGTGACGTTAGTCAACGCCGCACCGCCAGCAGTATACCCTGTACCACTTGCCTCATTACTCGTGCTATAATTAGCTGTAGCGGCATCTAAAGATGCACTACTGGTAAACAGAGCAAGTTTAAAAGTGTGACCTGAAGAGGTCGTAAAGTTATGTTTCGCTTGGAGTAGTCCCTGTTTAAAGGAAGTACACAATGCTTGGGTGATAGCCATCAAAATCTCCTTATCGCTTCAGCCAGTTCAGGATGACCTGCATCCAATAATTTATTATATACCGTAGTTCTATCACTTCGAATAGCCTCCCGCATATAATATGCCACAACTTTTTCCATATGCTTTTGGAAAGCTCTGGCTTGGTCTCGTATAGCTGGGGGTGCGGATTCTGAGACCGAAATTAATTTATTTACGCACCGCTCTGCGACTTCATCAGGGGTAAACCCCCGATTCTGGGTCGTTTGCACCGTTACAATCGGTGTTTCAGGAAGATTTAAATCAGCCTTAAACATTATGCCTTTTGCCTCATTAACATTCCTTGACGATAAGCGTCAGTAACCTCGAGGGCTTCCCCGAAGTTTTTCAACCTACCGATAGCCTCAGTAAACATTTTTTCATATTGCTGAAGCACATCAGCTTCGCCTTTCATAAAAGTATACGCTTCTAAGAGACTTCCGTAAAGAAGAGCTCTATCTGCATTTATGCTGAGCCATGTTGTTCCACCATCCGCACCAGCAGTGAGGCTGTTTGGTCGGTACATATAATGCAACTCAGCGGTATAGTTATCATTAGGGGTAGGCGCGATAACCAAATTGCTTACATCAAAATAAGCATAGTATTTTGGAACACCTGTTGTAGCAGGGTTAGGGTTTACTTCCTGAATAAAGTTCACATCTTTGTACAATAAAAAGACATGATTGCTAGAACTAATGACAGACAAAGACAACGGCGTTAAAAAATCCGTAGGTACAGCAAGGAATTTATTACCTGATGTCATAGACCCAGTGGCGTTTTTACGGAAAAACTCAAGTTGCACAGATTTGAGGATACGCTCTTCTGCCCCTCGGATAAAATCATCAAGATGGTTAACAAAAGTAGTTTCTTGGTTTTCTGTATAATCCTGAATAGCTGTTTTAAGCTGTGCGTAGGTAAAACTCATGATACTGACACCGTAACTATGCCCACAGAAGTTATCATCTGTAAGGGGGCTGTTTCATTAAACACCGATTCTCCCACTTGCACAACCAGAGGTTCTTTACGGTCTACCCGAGGCTTGTGTATCGCTTGTGGGTCTGTTGGTGTAAAGATAGGGTCTAACTGTGGGTGCTTTGTTTCAAAACACTCAGGGCATACCTTATGGCCGTTCCATTCCTCACGCATTTCAAGATATGGGTATTGAAACCCACACCTATCACAAATAGCCTGAGAATATTTACCGACTGCATATGCCATTATATGAACCCGTAATAATCTCGGCGTGGGGTAAGCGTAAGATTTGCGCGATCTACATCTTCGTATGCCGCCCGTTGGAACTCTTCTTCGTACACTGCTTTCAATAACTGCATACGATCAGGGGCTTTTTTCATAGAAATGTAATACGCAAGACCTGCGGCTAAACACGGATAAAACCTAAACGGTACTTCTATCGTATTTGTATAATCATCGGCATCCTGGATACGGGTCAACCTATCATATACAAAAGTATATGATTGATCAGGTGTAGGCCATATGTTCAAAACAGGGGTAATCGAACGATCTATATACCACTGCACAGGCTTTGCTTGAGATAGTTTGCTAGGGATGTTGATAAACTCATCGCGACTCACCCTATTAATGGTAACATCGGATTGGGTAGACTCCCCTGCATTTGTACGAATAACAGCACTTAATACATCAATCGTATCTGCATCAAGATTATAACTGTTTGTCCCCGCAACCAAAGACACGGTGCTTTGCTCAATTGTCCAACGATTTAAACCACGGTTAGCCCAATCAGCAAACAAAAGGTTAAGCGACCTCTTCGCTGTAGTAAGGTCGTATCCTGTGCGGACAGACATACCACAACGCTCAAATGCTTCTTCAATGTAATCACTTACATCTAACTCAAAGTCCGTAGAACCAGAGGTCGCCATACCTTACTCCTTATGAGTGCGGACCTTTTACCATTTTGCCACCGTTTTTCATCTTTTTGCGCTTGCCGCCCATCATGCCGCCCTTTGACTTCATCATGCGCTTGCCGCCCATCATGCCGCCCTTTGACTTCATTGTGCGACCACCTTTTGCGTAACCTTTTTTCTTTTTCATACTCTACTCCTTGTTGGCATAAAGATTGTTAAAGATCTGATTTACATCCATTGTATAGTCTAAATCAGATTTTGAATAGTGAATGTGTTGAGAAGGCTTGAAGTCAGGCGCACCATTGCCTGTTTCAAACCATGCAGGGTGTGTAACTCTAACCCTGTTGTTAGGTAAAGCTACCATATTTCCTGTCCATTCGCCAGCGTCTAAGAGTTCTAAAACATGGCTCTGTTTATGCTGGGCGGGATCATCAGCTACTTCACTATCTGTATAGTCTACCGTAAAATAGTATTTAGCTGGGAAAAAATCGCCACCTATTTTAGCCAACCACGGACAAGGTTGCGCTCTATTAATAGAATAAACAGCGTGTGTTCTTGACATACAATCCCAAGGTTGTGCCTGATGCACATCCATAGGTGAAGGCCACTCATCAAAAGGTGTGTCTCCCACAAGGGCGGTTATAGGCATTCTAGCCCACATAGCCCCACCGTGGACGTTTTCTTCACCGTCATCTGCTTCGTAACCTGTGAAAATAACTTGAAAACTTAAACACCTATTAGGTAGAGTAGTCACGGCTACCGCCATAGCGGATAAAAATTCACCATGATATTGCTCGTGATTACAGGTGTATTCTTTTCTAACCCAACATTTAAAATATGGAATATTGCTTTGTAAAAAACTCATGTTTTCTTTTTAGACGGCTTTTTCTTTTCTGGTTTTTTGCCCTTACCAAAAATATGAGCATCAACCTTTGCCGCCTTACCTCCCGTTAAGACACTGTTTACACGAGCCATCGCCCATTGGTTAGGCGTAGCTCCCGGACGATGTCCTGTTCTGTACGCCGCTAGACCTTTATTGTATACACGCTGGAGCTGGCCAGCCGTTACTTTCTTACCTTTTTTGCGAGCCGCCTCTGCTTTGTTAGCTAGAGCCTTTTTTACGCTTGGATTTAGTGCCATTTTTCTTCCTTTTAGCCGCAGTAATTATATCTGCACGGGTGATCTTTTTGCGAGGTGGGGCAATAGCGGCAAGCCGTTTTTGTTTTGGAGTGTATTTGCTGTAAGGCATTAGGCTTTCCTCTTCGTAGTGCCGAACTTTTTACGAAATGCTTTTGTGTACTTGGATTCCTTAGTTTTTCTTCTAACTCCAGAGCTCTTATAATCGCTAGGGAAAACATATGCAGAGGAATCCTTTGAAGACTTTTTAGCATTTCGCTGTATTTCTTTTTTACGCTTGGCCTTATCAGCAGAACTAAGACCAGCTAAATATTTGGCAGGGATTTTACGCTTCTTTTTCTTTTTAGAAGCGGGAGCTTTTTCTATTTGCTTTCGCATTTGTCCCCG
>Ga0181409_1000117_pt1 | contig 28394 bp, 34 predicted proteins | sample 32SPOviralmetaG_FD_130138 | JGI IMG/M metagenome (GOLD analysis project Ga0181409, IMG submission 130138) | Marine viral communities from the oligotrophic San Pedro Time Series (SPOT) site, San Pedro Channel, CA, USA - 32 SPOT_SRF_2012-05-30 | ecosystem: Environmental > Aquatic > Marine > Strait... | reverse complement strand
ATACTAGGTGTAATACTAGGTGTAATACTAGGTGTAGCTGTTATACTAGGTGTAATACTAGGTGTAATACTAGGTGTAGCTGTTATGCTAGGTGTAATACTAGGTGTAATACTAGGTGTAATACTTGGTGTTATAGACCTTGTTGGAGTTATACTAGGTGTTATACTAGGAGTTTTACTAGGAGTAATACTAGGTGTAGCTGTTATACTAGGTGTTACACTAGGTGTTATACTAGGTGTTATTGATTTTGTAGGTGTAATACTAGGTGTTACACTAGGTGTTATAGATCTTGTTGGAGTTATACTAGGGGTTACACTAGGGGTTACACTAGGGGTTTTACTTGGTGTTATTGATCTTGTTGGAGTTATACTAGGGGTAATAGATGGTGTTGTACTAGGGGTAATAGATGGTGTTGTGCTTGGAGTTACACTAGGTGATACAGAAATTGATGGTGTAATACTAGGTGTAATACTAGGTGTCACACTAGGTGTTACACTTGGAGTTGATGAATTTGTTGGTGTAGGAGTTGGTGTTTTAGAAACAGAAACACTTGGAGTTACACTTGGAGTTACACTTGGGGAAGGTGTTGGACTTGGAGGAGCATATGCCCCCACTTGAAATTCTGTTATTGTTATTAAACCATGTTCATATATTACATTCCCAACATATTGTTCTCCAGCATTAGATCCTGTCATATATAATCTTCCTTCACCATCATCATACATGTTACCACTCGCAGGACTTAAAATTTGTACTGAATTAGGTTGAATATAATCTCCAAATAATTTTGAAGGTATTGAAAATAATCCTATACTTTCAGTATTAAATGTTTTTTTAGGATTAAGTGTAGTTTCATCGTAATTATAATAATTAGTCTGATAAGTTTGAGATGCTGAAATTGGAGGTGAAACTGTTCCATCTAAATTAAAACTAGCAGTGATAGCATCTGAAACTTCACCAAGGCTACCTGAAAGGTAATTAGTGTAATAAAGTTGTTTAATTGAATCGTATACTAATACTTCAGGTTGTTTTTGACCTGAGATTTGGCCTGTAAGGGATTTATTAGTTAAATAATCACCTTTACGGCCTAAAAACCTATCTATATTAACATCAGAACTTGTTAGAGCATTACCAGTAAAGGTAAAGCCTTTATTTACCTCTAGTGGAGATAAAATAATATCCTGTGCTTTGAATTTTTTGTAAGTAGCCATTCATTTTTAAAAATCTAATTTAACCCTAATTAAAGCTTCTTTTGTAAAATCTTTTACTAAAGGCTTAGATAATTTTGCTACTGCTAGCAATTCATTACTATCATTATACATTCCTACTGTTGTAGCAAAAGTTTGAGGGTTATCTATAAAATAATTATAAATTACTTCTCCGGTTGATCCTGAAATAAAGCTTGGATTTTCAGAATAGTTAAATTCACTATTTCTTGCTCTTACAAAAACAAAGTTAGAAGTAATTGTTTCTTGAGAATTTGCTTGAAATATACTACTTGTAGGTGAGATTGGAGTACCTGATATTTGATCGTATAATTTTCTTTCATTAAACCCATTAGTATTGGATCCACTGTTTGTTGCTAAATTTATACCCATATTTCCTGATGTACTATTATCATTTAAAGCATCAGCATTTAAAATAATAGTTGAAATATCTGGAAGGAATAAACCATAAGATCCTGAACCTACTGTATATCCATTTCCTGAATATGCACTACCATTCGAGCCACTTACTACTTCATATGCTCTTTGAGTTCCATAATATGTAGGTAAATTAACATCTTTTGAATTATCTGTTAATGATAATTCTGTTAAATTAGGATTACTACTAGAAAGAACTAAATTAAATGATCCGGGTAGTAATTTTTCTTTGTATCTTGCTCTTTCAACACTTATAACATAGAGTTGATTACTTCCTGTGTAGCTTCCTCCAAAAGTAAAAGAAGCATTTTCATCTTCTAATACCAATGTTCTATATTGACCATAAATTGATCTCGAAGGTGATTTTTCTGAAACACTATTATCATATAATAATGTTCCTCCTCCCGTTGGGTTAGCGTATGCTACAGCAAATTGAACAGCAGCTGAATCATCATTTGATGCTGTTTGATATACATTTAAGTAATATTCTCCAGAACTACCTTGTTCCTGAGTTGATGAAGTGAAAAAAGTGTTTAATGTTGATGCATTATTGGACCAAACAGTAGAAGTTACTGTATCGGCACTTATTACAAAATCTTCTGGATCAAATCTTTTAAAGCCCATATTTTGTTATGTTAATTGGTTTTGTGTTATTGTAATTGGAACAGTTAATCTTGCTCCACTATCTAATCCCACTACTGTTAAAGTTGTTTTTAATTGACTATCTGTACCTGTACCAAATAAAGTATTAACTGTTGTTGCTGTTAAATTAATTTGAGTTCCTAATACTGTTTTTGAAACATTAGTTCCAATTGTTGTAGTAGAGTTTTGATTTGCTTCTGTTGCTGCTTGAGATTGAATTCCAACTCCATTATATTGGCTAAGTAATCTTACATCTCCAATAGTTGCTGAATATCCACTAGTTTCAAAAATTTGAGCATTACCCAAATAATTTAAAGTTTGAGGAGTGATAGCTAATTGAGCACCTTGTTTTAAAGTTATTGCTGAATATCCTATATCTAATACAGGCAATTTAGCAGTACCTCTAGGTAAAGTTGATAGTTTAAATTTTACTATTTGTTGTTCATCTGGAAATGCTTCTAAAAGAGGCATGTTATCTATTGCTTCACCATAATATGCAGAACCTGAAGGGTGTGTTGGATTATATAAAGTATAATCTATTTCATCATCCGATAGTGCAAATTGGGTAATTTGAAAAGAACCATCGTTTCTAGCTAATAATTCTCTACCTTTTTTAGTAAGAATTGCATCAACTGTTATTACTGAATTGTTTAAATATCCCATTTTTGAATTTTTATATAAATATTATATGTTATAAATATGTTAAGTTATTATTCCTTTGCTAGTTAATTCTGTTATTATCGCCGAAGCACTTGCTTCTAATTCTACTCCAGGAAAAGGTGGAAAAGCTATACCATTAGCTATAGAACTAGAAGGTGGAGTTGCATAAGGATATTTACTATCTAAAATTATACTATTCGCACTTGGTATGTATCTTCTAATTATAAAGAAATCTTTGTTTATATTTTGAGGTACTTCTCCATCTAATTCTATTTTAAGCCTTGCTTTTGGGCCTGTAGAAGAATTTCCTTCAATATTTTCTTGTGGTGGTGTAACTTTTGTAATTCTATAAGAATAATTTTCATTATTACCAAACCTAATTTCATCTCCTTCTACAATTTCTAAAGGATAATCTATTGTAGGGAATTGTGTATCTATTGGTTCACTTCCTCCAGGAAAATATTCTGATGGTCCTGGTGTGTATCCTATATCTCCTTGGAAAGAATCAGGACCGTATGCTTCATTATAGTTAGAAGAGGACATTACTAATATACTAGAACTTATAATATTAGTTCCTCCACCAGCTGAACCTGAATATACCCAAAATGGTTTTGTAGCAGTATTATCTGCAGTAATTAAATGATCTTTAGATCCTACCATTTTAATTCTTGTTGGTAATATTTGAGGTGTTGATCCTGGGAATATTACATTTGAACCTCTACTAAATCCACTTATTCTCCATCTTAAATAATCTTCTTGATTAAATTTATTATTACCTGAATGGGCTGTAAATCTCCATTGTAAGGTATAGGTAGGGGTTTCTATATTATACCCATTAGCTTTAAGTAAATCGTTAACGGCATAATTTTCAATTACTACTTCTATTTCATTATTTGAATTTACAACTGGTGATTCTGATCCTATTCTTCTATCTTTTCTATTTAGGCCATATTTTCTTCTTTTTCTTCTAGATCTTCCTGTTAATTTTCCTGTAACAAATCGTATTACATCATCTTCTCCTCTAGCTACAGAACCTATTAATTTAGATGTTCCTGCATCTAATACATAAAGTCTAATATCTTCCAGGGTTGGAGGTATAGATTCATATGTAGAACCTGCATCTGTGCTTTTTTCTAATATTAATTTAAATTCAAATTCTATATTTCCTGATTCATTTGCATAAGAAGTATCTACTAAAGTATCTACACTAACTAAATAATCTTGAGATAATTCAGGATCATTTGCAGAAATATCTGTATTTGGGAATTGAATAGACCCAGTAGTTCCCGTAATATTATAAGCAGGAGATTTATCATTAGATCCTGAACTTACATAACTTGGAGATAATATTTCATTAAAACTAGTTACACTATTAGAACTAAATGAACTAGTTCCTTCTGCTGTAAAAGAATATGAATTGAATGAATTTGCATCATCATTATCATAATTACTAATTCTTCTTGAACTACTTAAAGGTATACTACTAGATGAAACTGAACTTCCTATTTGTGTATAAGATATAGGGGTTGGTATAGCAGTTAATTTTACTACATCAAATTGATCATTTAAATTTTGAAAATTATTACTTCCTGTAAGTATACTTATAGTTACTTTATTATCTTCATCAAATGTTTTTTCTAAAGTATCTAAATAAATTCCTTTATCTAAACTTGGAGGTATAGCATTTCCTTGTTGATCTACTAAATAAGTTATATTTAAACCAGTAATATCATTTACTAAAGGATAAAAATCTACTACAGAATTAAAATAAGCAAAAAAAGCATTTCTTAATTCTATAACAGGAGATTTACCATAAGTACCTATATCTTGTATATTCCAAACATTATATTGTTGTCCTGTAGATTTTGATCCTAAATATCTTGGATTAATTATTCTTGTACTTGTATAATTAGAATCAGGTATAGTTGCTTTAACAGCACTACCTGAAAGTATTTGTTCAAAATTTACAGGTAATAATGATCCTGTAATATTATTATAATCTACGTCCATTAAGAAACTATTGTCTCTTTGTGGGTTGTAATTATTAAGTAATGGTTGACAGTCTAAAGCTCTTTCAAATGGTAAAATATTCGATCCAAAAAATGTAGGTAATATAAACCCGGTTGATGTTGGCACATCATATACAGAATAACCTACTGATGATGTTAATAAAGCATTTATGGATTGTGAAGGGGAAATACTCATAGTATAATCCGTAATAGTTGCACCTGCAAGGAAGCTTTTAGATACACTTAATCCCATTCTAAAAGTATCATCAAAATTAAAAGGAGCAGTAAATGAACCTGTAAATATAGCTGTTCCTATTTCTGTTGAAGTATTAATACTAAAGTTTTGTGCAAATATATTATTACCTAAATCTGTTTTATCACTATCATTTCCTTGTATCATATATAAAGATCCAGTAAATATATAATTCCCACTAGTATCTACTAAAGATTGAGATATTATTAATTCAGTTCCAGTATCTCCAGATTCTATAAAATCAATATCAGCCGTATCAAAACCAGTTGCAGTACCTGGGGTGAAATTGCTCATAGAATATTCTATAAAATACATATCTCCTTCTTGAGTAATAGTAGATTGAGTATTTGCACTAGCTTTATTACTATTAAATATATTTTCTATAGGGCTTTGACCACTAGCTGAAAAGGTATAAGTTACTCCAGGAAATGTAGGATGGTTTGATAATAGTTGAGAACCCGTAATAATTCTTTCTCCTTCTGATCCTGTTGTTTTTAAAAGTACTTGCATATTTGCAGTACCTACTGTTCCCGGGCTAGTAGATAAAGGTGTAAATGTATTTGAAGCTCCTGATTGTATAGGTGAGCTAATATCTAAAAATACAATTTTTCCAGTTTCTTCTTGAAGTACACCATCCGCGTATTGAACTAAAAAGGCACAATTTGCTATTAATTTATAATGAGTAAGGTCATAGGTAAATGGTGATTCCGAGCTTAATAAAGCAGGTCTAAATAATATATCTTGATTCCCCCCTGGGATAGTAATATTACTACTATCTACTACCCATGTACCACTTGAACCATATATCCAATCTGTGGAGTTTGCACTAGTGTAATTTGCACTTCCTACTTTATATTGATAAGAAGCAGTTATATCTAGAGCAGCACTAGCTGTAAATGTATATTCTATATTATAAGTTGCAAAAGTTAGGGTGGTGGAAGTTGGTGATGAAGTAAATCTTCTTTCAGCATGTGTTGAATAATTTAATGCTAAGTCTACTTCATCTACTTTAATAGCCCCATCTGTTTTAGAGGGGGAAATTGTTATTTCCATACCATTAAATGGAGTGCTTGAATCTCCTGTTACAAAATTACCATTTGATGCATTATCTAAACTTCCTTCAAATGGGGTTATAAGTTTTGTACTTGTAGGTAAAGTACTACTTCCTGCTAATGTTAAAGAGGGGAAAGAAAAATCTAAAGAAGCTGTTCCGGCTAATAAAGTTTGAGGATGTCCTCCTTGAGCTGTATCTGAGCCTGAATTTCCAGGTACTAAATTATTATAAGCTGTTTTAAAATAAGTTGAACTTAAATTTGTTGTTTTAGGAGATGGGATAAATTTTCCACTTTTATCTGTTGATGTTAAAGTAAATGATTGATCTGTTAATCCTACTCCAGTATAGCTACTTGCTGAATGAAATATTCCTGAAGATGTTATTGAACCATTAAAATCTGTTGTTGATGCGCTATATGCTAATGAACATGAAAAATACCATGGAATGTTAGAAGTTCTTGGTACATTATAAGCACCATTATTAAATAAAGAAGAAGTAGTAAGGATACTTTCTTCAGTTCCAGAAATAGATCCAGTATTAAAAAACCCTTGAACATCTTGTATATCTCCATTCCAAAAATAAAATAATTGGTTTTGAGTTTGTTTATTTCCATCTATAAATACCCCTTGTGAGTTATTGTCATTACCCCCGCTAGCAGTATAATTTCCATATGCTGATAAGCTCCAATTTTCTGATCCTCCATTAGATGAACCTGTAATAGGGAAAAAATCTGTACCTTGGACTATATTATCTCCTTTAGTAGTACTTATTCTTAATAATACACTATCAGCAAAATTAGTAACACCATCTACAAAATATTCAGTAGCAGTTCTATTGTTACTTAAATCTGAATCTGGAAATATTATTTCTATTTTTTCAGAAGCTTCTAAATAATCTCTTATAAAAATATTATTCAAATCTAATGCTGATAATTTTATATATATTACTTGGTTTCTATTGTTTGGTAAAATATTATCATATAATATCCAAGCATCTCCACTAACTGGAGTATTATTTTTATCAATAAAAGTATCTACACTTAATGTTCCAAAATTAGCTGCATTATCTGCTGTTGTAAAAAATAAAGGTTTAAAATTAACTGGGGTATCAACTACTTTTAAATAAGGAGCACATCCCGGGTTTAAAGATTGAGTTGCTGCTACTATATGAGAACCACTAAATTCTCCATCATAAAATTCTCTTTGATCTACTCTAGCATTTCTATAAGTAGCCATACTACTTGAAGTAAATCCAGGAATTTTATCAGAATAATTTGCAAAAGACCCACTATTAGTTATAGTATTAGCTACTGAACCTTCTATAGATTCACTATAACTTTGTGTTAGATAAAAATTATTAGATAAAGTTGTTTGATAATAAGGATCAGCAGATAAACTATTATATCTTTCAAATGAGCCCCCAGTACCACCACTAAATCTATATATTGAAGAACCACTAATGTACTCATATGCACCTACATTTCCTGAACCTGTATTGTAATTTCTAACTTGGGGTTTAATTGACCCACTAAGGGTTTCATTACTGGAAGTAACTTGAGCTGGTCTTTGTCTGTTTCTTTCTAAAATATGTTGTTTAACTACAACTCCTGAAGATAAACTTGTACGAGTAGGTACAAAATCTTTTATCATTTTAAAAAGTGAGTTATCAAAGAATTTAATTAATCTTACAAAATCTTTAACATCATAACTTTTTATATATTTGTCAAAATAAGTATTTCTTAAAGTATCTAAATCAGGATAGGTTACACTCGCAGATGAAAACATTCTTGGGTCTCCTATATAGTCTCCTAAATTAAAACTACCTAATTGTGCTGTTATATCATTATCAATTTGATCCTGAGGGGAAAAAGCAACTTCTAAATAATTTACATCCTTTTGAAAACTTTCTGTTACTGTAGAAGTTTGTTGTATTGACTGTAATGGTGATAAGGCAATAATATTATTGTTAGAGCCTGATGGAGCTTCTGCTAAAATAGTAGATTTTATTCTAATTTTATTGGTTACTCTATCTTTTATACCTGAAGTATATTGATTTTGTACTAAATTTTCTCTATTAATTTCAAAATAAGTAGATTCATTTAAAGTATAATCACTATCTGAAGCAAATGATGATGTTGGGTAATTTGCTGATCCTGTAATTTTAGGGTGAATAGATATTCTACTCCCTGTATTTAATTGTGAACCTAAATCTGCTCTAAATACTAATTCCTCAGGTGATTGGTTTACACTGTTTCCTTCAATTGAATAAGGGTTTAAAACATAATCATAAAAAGAATTTACATTTATGTTAGGTGCAAAATATCTTATTTCTTGATAAGATCCTGAAAATTTTCCATATATTTTTCCACCTGCACTCATATTATCTGAGAATTGGATTGATGTTCCAACATTATAGCTGTTATCATCATATCCTGAAACAGTAGCAGATTGTGTAAAGTTTAATTTTCCTTCTAAGGTATTAGCAGCATGAATAGTAGCATTAGTTCCATCTTGAGTAGTCATTACAGACCACCACCCCCCATCAAAGAAAGGTAAATATAAACTTGCACTAATTGATGAATCAGTTCCGTCAGGAATAAACTTTAAGGTAGCATAAGTATTATGAGGGTCTGGTATTGATCCTGAATATGATCCACTTACAAGTGCTGATCCTGTATATTCTAATACTACAGTAGGACTTGCATCATTTATACTCCATAAAGATTGAGAAAATTGTGTTGGGTTTGGTATGCCTGGGGTTTTAAATCTAAATTGAATAGTATTAGCTACATTATCACTTGCACCCCATTTAGAATTTAATGCCCATTTGCTTTCAAAAAAAGCAGTACCTCTAGTATTATAGGAAAAATTAAATTCACTTTGTTCTAAATTTCTATCTGAATAGTCTGTTCTATCATTACCCCCAAACTCATTTATTTTTAATATTGTATCAGGGATACCATAAGATGTTATTAATGCTCTTAAACCGGCTATTGTACCTTTAGTTTTAAGTAAATAAGGTATATTATGGTAAATACGTTTATATAAACGTTTATTTACTCCATCTAATGGGATAACATCATTTGAAGAAGACACTTTAGTATCTACATATTCATACCCAGTAGGTGCGTTTAAACTACCAGTTATTTCCGGAAAAGGGAATAAACTACCAGAAGGAGTTAATCCTAAGAAGGCAGTAAATAAATCATCAGTATTAAAATTATTAGAATATAATTTAACCCCAAAATCTCTAATAGCTTCTGCTACTAAATCTCTAGAAATACCATATTCTAGACGATTATCTGCATTAAATTTATTAACTATATCTTTTACATATATCCAAATATTATCATAATGTTGACCAACCATATTAACAAATAATTCATACTGAGCATTTTCTGAGTCATCTCTTAAATATTCAGGTATAGCCCAATATAACCAATCTTTATTATTTTGATCAGAATTTGAAGCTGATAAAGCCATACCTCCATAATAAACGTTAGAAGAATCAGCACTACCTATCCAACTTAATACAGCAGCAGAACCTGTTGGTGCTAAATTATAAGGAGGAGAGGCATTAGTTTTTGGGTAAGAATATAAGGATCCACTATTATAGTACAAAAACTTTTCATACCCATCAAAATTTTGAATAATACTTTCTATTTGAGAGTTAAGTGTTGCTTTACTTGAACTAAAGGCTGTTGTGGTAGTTGTTACCCCTGATATTTGTTCTAATTCTAAATTTATTTGTTTGCTAGAGGATTCAATTAGTCCTACTTTATAATAAAAATTTTCTAATCTAGTTTTAGCAGAACTAAAATGTATAAATTCCGAAAAATTTTCATAATTAACATTTACATTAATTTCTTTTTGATGTAAAAGATTTTGTAATTCATTATAAGAACTTGTTAATTCTGTATTTGTAAGAAGTTCATATGAAAATTCTTGACTAGCTTTTCCTGTTGTTGAACCAAGTTCAATATTAAAATTAGGTCCCTGAATAAAAGTAAAATCATCTGGGATTGTTATATTAAATGGAAAATTTATTTGGTATGCTTGGGGAGTTGAAATTTCTTCAACTATCCAAAATTGAGATTTTAAATTATACTGATTTGGTAAAGGTTCATATAGTTTAATTAAAACCGAACCATCATTTATTTGAATATTATTTGCAATAATAGTTTCATTAGAACCAAAATTTAAATAAAAATCAACAAAATATTCAGCCTCTTCTCTATATTGTATAAATTCGGTTGTAGAAGATAAAATTAAACCTTCTTCAATTTGATTACTAGAAATTTCTATCTCAGTTCTGTTAGAACTAATATTTGATATAAAATATTTTTCATCTGGGGAGGATGATAATCTTTTTCTATAAAAAGTATAATTTGTAAAGTAGGTATCTATATCAAACCCTAAATCTTCTAAATTATTTTGTGGGTTTAAAAGAACATCACCTTCTTTAATACTATACCCATTTAAATCTTCTGTAAAGGATATTAAAGTTTGATTTTCATCATATACAGATAATTCAATATAATCCGTAGACCCTGTAAAGGCTGTATCAAGAACGGATACAGAAAGTAATTCCTCATCAGAAGTACTATAATCCTGAGTTTCGAAAGTTTGTGGATTTATTGGTATAATTTTAACTTCTTCCATGCTTTATTAATTATCTGTAGATGAAAGTAATGTAAAATTGTTAGTTTCTTGAGGTATTGGAGTTTCTTCAAGTTCAGGTACTTCTAAACTTTGTTTAATACTATTTACCTCTTCAGTAAGTTCTTCAACATTTCCTTCTAAACTATTAACATCTAAATTTAATTTTTTTCCTGTTCTTATTTCAATATTTTCAATTTGGGATCCTAATAAATCTTTTCTTAATTGAGTAATTTCTGCTTGTAATGCTTCTATTTCTTCTACATTTCTTTCAAAATTAATATATTCTCCACTTTGTCTAACTAAAAATTTATGGGAATTAGTTTCGCCATTGGGGGGAATATCATAAAAAAGACTGTTGTATAATTCAAAAAATTTATCTACAGAAGGCTGTTGTGCTAAATCTTCTGCGACACTAGTAATACCTAATTCTGTAAAACTTGTATTAATAGTTTTAGCATATTGTATTTTATTAAATACATTTTTTAAAAGGTCTATCTTTTTTTCTACCATTATCCATTAACTACTTTGAAATAATATTGATCATCTTTTACAATAGTGCTTCCACTTATTGTTGTTTTTATTAATATTTTATAATATCTTTCAGGTTCTAACCCATTCATGTAAATATCAAAATAATTTCCATTTGAGTCACAACTTATTTTTGTAAAATTAGTATCAAAATCTACTACATATTCATCTGTGTCTAAATCTTTAACAGCATATAATGAACTACTATTTAAAAAATTATTAGTAGTAAATATAGAAGCGGTTTGAAAAGTTCTAACTGGAAAATCTTCTCTTACATTTAATCTAAATCTATTTATGCTACTACTATAAAATGTTCCTGGGTTATTATCTAATGCTACAAATAAATCTGCAGTATCAATTTCTGATAAACTACCTGTTTCAAAAGAGGAATCATCCCACTTTATTTCTAAACATGGTGGATATATAGTATTAGTATCTACTGAATAAAACTGCATTATTGGTTGAACAGCATCTGAAGGGCTAAATTCAATCGCATCTTCCCATTTTACTATAAATCCTTGATTTTCAATATTAGTATAGCTTCCTATTGATTTTGAAGATGAATACCATACTTTTACAATATCAGATACATTAACATTAAGATCTTTTGTTGTTCTATAATCAAAAAGTTGTGTTGGAGTTAAAGATGTATTGTAAGGGTCGGATGAACCTGTATACCAATTACCTCCTCCTAAAAAACTTCCAGAATAGGACCCAGTTACATAATCACTAAATCCTGTATTTAACCATTGAGTTCCCCCAGAACCAGAAAATGTTCTATATCTCCAACTTACACCATTACTAGTAAAAGGTGAATCTAAGTAAGTACCACTTCCATTATTCCAAGATCCAGATACAGGGTATAATTCTAACATAGTATCAGCAATAATACCTTGAGCAGTTGCTATATAGCATTTTAAACTACTAGAAAAATTCATTCCTCCTACTTTATTATCTATGATATTTTCAATTTCATCTTGGTCAAATTTAACTAAAAATCTAAATACTTGTGGTACTGGGTCATAGTTAACGTTTAGATTTCCAATTTCAATTATGGAATCTATCCCAGTATTCATTTTAGGATAAAACGAATAAATACTAGCGTCTTTTGTGGGAAATAATTTATATACTGCCATTTTATAATGTTACTACTTTTCCTTTAATATCTTGGTTTAAATATTTTACTTCAAAAATACTTGGGTCTATAGAAGGATAAATTACTTTTCCTTGTGTAGCACCACTTATATCATAAGCATATTGAGAATATCCTAAATTAACCCCTGCTTTATTAGATATTAATATTTGATTTACGGTTTGTACTCCATTTATTTTATCTAATAATAATTCAATGTTTTTTAATAAAATTGGTTGATTTATTTGCCAGTTATTTATATTAAAATAAGTTTGAAGTTCACTTATACATCTTGTTAAAACTTCACTATTATTAAAGTTTGGAGCTGTTATTATTTCAAAATCTAATGCAATGTTTATTACAAATGCATCTTTTATACCTATTGAATCTCCAATTATCCTATATTGGTTAATATATGATTTTAAATTGTTTTTTAAAGTACTAGAAGCAGTTGTTAAATTGTTATTTATATTATATGATAAAACATATATATCTAAAGTATTATTTCCTTGATTTACAGTAGGTTGTTGAGAATGAGCTTTTGATATAATACCAAATTTAGAAGGCATACTTAAAGCTCTAACTAAATAATCATCTGATGTAACATTTCTTAACTGTGAATTAAAGTTTGATAAAGCATTTTGTCTTATTTCTTCAACATTATCCCCATTATTACCACCACTAGCAGCATTTGAATTATTTGCAGCTACAGAATCAAATATATATTGAGCAGTAACACTATTTAAATTGTTATTTAAAAATTTAACAGTTGAAGTATTTAAATTAGTTACAGTGTTTGCAATTGAATTTGAATTTACTCCCCCACCAGTTACATACCTTACAGTTAAAGTTGTATTTGAGGGTGCTATACCATAAGTATTTGTAAATATAAAATTAGTAGGTGAATAAGCAGTTGTTAACTTATTTCTTTCATAAGGTAAACCTAAGCCAATATTTTTTGGGTCTGGAGTTATTTCTTCATCTGTATCTGATGGATTACCTGATCCAAATTGTATTTGTAAAGATCCACTATTTAAAAAACGAGTTGCAAATCTACGTTGAACTTGTTTTGTTTGTAATATATAAGGAGTATCATTACTATTTTGATAATTATTAGGATCATTAATGTTAGTATTCTTAATAGAATCAAAAACTGTTTCTTGACCTAAATTATCTACTTCATAGTATTCATTTCCATCACTATCAAAAACATCTATTATTCCTCCTATGTTTAATGAATCTATAGTTACAGTTGGAAATTCTTGATGGTCTCCAAAACTAAAAGTTGTAGTGTTAATAGTACCTGATGTAGCCTTTCTTGTCTTTTTTAATAAATAATAGGTAGGCTCATTTGAAGATACTTGAGCTATACTTATTGTAGTTGGGTCTGAAGAGTTTGATATAGAAAAATCTATAGGGTCTTCAATGTTAAAAGATGTTGAAGTAGTTGTTGAAGTTACTTGTGTATTTTGTTCTATAAATAATGCATAGCTAAAATCAGGAACAGTTCCACTTAATGAAGAAGATGCTGGTATAAGTTGGAAGAAATCTAAATCAACACTTGATAATCCTGTTGTTTTAGGTTTATATCCAAACATATAAGCTAAATCATATATGTTATTTGTTTGTCTTACATACTGTAAGTAAGTTTCTTGTAGTTGATTATCTAAATAAAAAGATAAAACATCTCCTACATATGAAGCTTGCTCCATAAACATAATACCAGGTGATGAAGGACTAAAGTCTGTATATGTTGTTGGGAAATAGGTTTGTGAGAAATTGATCAATTGAGATCTAAAATCTGTAAAGTCTTTATTTAAATATCTTATGTCTCTTATTACTGCCATTATGAAAAGCTTAATTCTAGTTGATCATTAATACCTGTATCTCTTACATTATATTTTATTGAAATCATAATAGTGTTAAAATCTGGGTTTTGAAATGTTTCTACAGATTGGATTAACACATTAGGAAAATTATTTAATATTTTTTGTTGGATATCTTCTTTTATAAAATCTAAATTATCATTTGTAATTTGTTCAAAAACATATTTTCTTAACCCTGCCCCAAATGAAGGATTTCCTGGTCTTTCTCCGGGGTTTGTTAAGAAATAATTAATTAAATTATTCTTTATTGCATCTTTAGTTTGGTAATTAGATATAAAAACCGCTTCACCATTTAAAGGCAAATCAAAACCAATAGCTACACTTGGTCTTAAATCATTAGGGAATATTTTAGTTGCTGCAAATGCCATTATTTACCTCCCATTAACCCCATAATTTGATTCATTGATACTTCACCTTGTGGTAACTGACCATTTGGAGAAGCTGTATCTATTGCTCCATTTACTTGTAAAGGCATATTATTTGTAGTTGCAGACATAGTTCCATTAGCTCCTGGTCTCATACCATCTAAAACACCCATCATATTTTCTCTTAATTTAAGTTTTTCATCCTGTGGGAGTGATTGTTGTGGTGTTTGAGAAGAAATTTTATTTGCTAAATTCTCTGTTGGTTGTTTTGGAGAACGGACTGCTTCCATAAGAACATCTTTTAATTCTTCTTGAATTGCTTCCTTTACTGTTTCTTTTATTATTTTTTTTAAATCATTGATCTTCATATATGATAATTTATTATAAATATTAGATTAAAATGCTTTTAAATTATTTGAGGTTATATAAAACGCTAACTCATCTATTAGTATTTGATCTGATGAACTAAATGATGGTTCTCCTTTTAATTGTATTACTCCTTGTTTATTTTTAGCTACCGCACGTCGACGTTTTAACTGCCCTACTCCATCTATAGTTACTACTTCCATAGCAAACCCATTAACATTAGTTAAAACTGGGGTTCCTTCTGCTGATGTTTCTTCTGTTAAATCTAATAGTTCTTGGGATATAGATTCATATTCTAAATCTTCATTATTAGCACATTCTTCAGTTAATTGATCTATACCTTTTAATAATAATACTATAGCAATTAAAGCTGCAACTAAAAATATTAAAGCAATTATAATTTGTTTATTTAAATCTTTATTTTGTTTTTCTAGTTCTTTTATAAAATCAGATACTGACTGAAGATTTCCAATTACACTATAAGGAACCCCAACTCCTGGAGGTACTGATACTGGAAATGGGAGGTTATCTATAGTTAATTTTAATTCTTTTAATTTTATAGCTATAATAGAAAATACAGCTGCTAAAGTTGTATTAATTGCTAGAGCAATATAAATTTGATTTAATTGTTTTACAACTCTATTTCTTCTTTTAATATTATCTTTTAATACATCAGGTGTTGGACATACCTTTAATTCTTTCTGTGTTAATTTTGTAATACCAAATGCAATTAGTAAACCAATAGCTAAAGGAATTAATTTTCCTTTAATTATATTAACTACATTCATAATTTGTTTCCTACGAGCTACTAATACTTTTTCAGGTATAGATAAATATAATCGATTTATTTTAGATTTTGCGTTATCTATTTCATTATTAACTTCATTTATAGCTTCATCTACAGCTACATCTATGTTAGTTAAAGATATAGTAATTAAATCTGATTTAATTTTATTATCTAAGGTTTTAATTTCTTGAGTAGTAGGGGCATATCCTCCTTTAGCATATAATAATTTAGGATTTAGAATAACAATATCATTATCTCTAATTTTAACTTCTTTTTTTTCTTTTTTACCTGTTTCTGGGTTTTTTATTGTTATATCTACTGTAGAAGGTAGTACGGCTACTTTTAATTTAAGATCAAAATTTCCATCTTTATCAGTTTCAAATCGAGATACCCTTGTATTAGCTATGTTTTGTTTTCTATTAGATAAATAATCTTCTATTTTTTGAGATGCTACATTTTTTTCAACTAAATAATATTTTCCTCTATATACAAATGAATTAGCTTCTGATGGGAGAGATAGGATTTCTTCTTTAGGTGTTGATGGTGTATATTGTTTTTCATTAAATGAAAAAAAAGAATTTTTACCTCCTGAATATTTTATGTTTGGGTTTATATTAAAATCATTTTCATTAGAAGTTTCATTTAAAATACCTTTACCTCTAGATACTACTGTTTCTAAATCTAAAGTATTATTTAAATTTTTTACTTCAGCTCTTAATTTTTTATTTTCTTGATTTTCAATTCGAGCTTCTTCTCTTAATTTTTTTATATCATCATTATCCCCTCTTAAATCCCTAATATCTTTTCTACTTTTTTGTTTATTTTGTTTAAATTGATCTCTTTCTTCTTTACTACCTTTATCAATAAAAGCTTCCAAAGCTCTCACTGATATTTTAGGGATGCCCTTACCTGTATTTTTATCAAATACTCTACCTTTAATTTGGAATTCTTTTAAAACAGGAATATTGCTTTTTAGTTGAGCTCTTAAACTTTGTATTTTTTCTCTTCTTTTTTTATTATTTATCTTTCTCCTTTCTATTCTTTCTTTTTTGTTTTCAGCCCTTAATTCTTTTCTTTCTTTAGAATCTAACCCCCTATCTAAATCAGATATTCTTTGAGTAATGCTTTCAAAATCAATTTTATTACCTAGATTTTCTAGTAAAGCTTTTCCTTCAGCTGTTTCTAAAAATTGTAAAGTAGCCTGTAAAAGTATTTCTTCTGAATCCATTTATAGAGTTTTTACAGTTTTAGATAAAAAATTATCCAATTGTTTTTGGAAATTTAAAATATTTTGCTTAGTACCTTGGGCACTTAAAGTTGAGGGACCTAAAGTTGGTTCGGATATAAGTGAATCCATTAAAAAGTTTAGGGATTCTAAAAATTGATTAAATTGCTCCATAAATCTATCTCCTAATACTAAAGATTGATTAGCACTTGTATCTCCTAATCTTATGTTTTGACCACTAATATTAATATTGTTTTCTCTAGAATATAATCCTATATCTTCAATTGAAGACAATGATATAGCTTTATTTGAATTTAAAAATATACTATCTGAATATGTATTAAGTATTAATCTTCCGGAATTAAGTATGATTTGTGGGTTATTATATGAACCAAAGGATTCAGGTTGTTGAGTTGATATAGAAGGAAAGGATGTAAAAGGGGATGCTAAAGGTATAGCTTGAAAAGATGTTACATAAACTGAAGATAAATCTTTGTTTATGTTTTCTATTATAGGCAACCATCCTTCTAAACTAGAATCTAAAGGCTGACCATTTCTTATTATAGTAATAGGATCCCCATTATCACCTGCCCCAGACCAATTATTTTTATATAAAATACTTTTTGATTTTGAAGTATTTCCTAAACGGATTGAATTTCCAAACCTACCCTCTAATATATTATCTCCAGCAAAAGGTAAAACAGGATGTATGTCTGATTTTTCTACAAATGTTCCTCCTACTTTAGGGGAATTTAGATTTATTTCTGTAGAATTATCTGTAACTCTTCTTACAGAACCCCCTTCTATAGCTTGATAGTCTTTTTCTTGAGATGGTGGTAATTCTGGGTTTTGGAGTAAGTTAGGATAAGCATTATGGTGGGGGTGATTCCATAAATTAACAGTATTTAAATAATAATATGACTCTGAATTTGTATCATCTCCTATACCGGTATTAGGAAGTTTTATTAAATAAACAATTTCATTTACTAAAGGGTAATTTTTAATATAGGAAATTAAAGGTAAAGCTGTTGGTTTTTCAGGTGGGTTTCCTGTTTGTAAATCAACTATTTCAAAAAATATAGTACCTACCCCATTCCATTCTCCATAATTTATAAATTCTGGGTGAGTATCATCTAATATGATATCTTTAACTCTAGCAGATACTGTTTTTGAAAATAATTCAGAAATTTGATTTCCTAAATTAGTTGAAGTGTCTGCTGAGTTTAGATTACTATTTAATCCTGAAAATCCAAAACTAAGCGCCATTATTATTTTCTTCGAAGTTGGTATTAAATTTATCTAATTCAGCCATTAATTCTGCCTTTTCATCTTCTGTAATACTCAATGAATCTTCACTAGAGCTATTATTAAGTGCACGTTGTACTATAGTAGCCATTTTTATCAGTTGTTCATCATTTCTTACACCAATTTCCATATATTCTTTAATAAGGGGTACAATTAAAGTTGCATCACCAATGTCACTTATTAAAGGTTTTAATTCAGAAATTAAACCAGTAATTTGTTTTTCTTTCTTTTTTTGGTTATCATAAATCTCATTAAGAATATCCGAAAACTTTTTATCCTTAAATACAATATTGTCTAGTGATCCCATAATATAGTTTTATTATAAATATGGATATAAAAAGGGTTTAAAATCGAGTATACCCATTTTCAAGATAAAACACGTAATTAGTTTTAAAAATTGCATGTAGTTTATCTGCTATTTTAGTAATTTTGGGAGTTTTTACATCTACCATTTCTCTTATATAGATGTATAATGCCTTCTTATTAAATACTTCCAAATCTTCTCTTTTTCTAAATAATTCTAATATAGCATCTGCTATTTGAGCATCATTCTTTTTAGGAAACAACTCATATATGTTTTGACTAACATGTTCAACATATATATCTAAGTATCTATCTAAATCACTTTTAATTAAGTTATCTTCCATATTGTAAGAATGGTTAGAACCTTCTTTTGATAACTCTGTTATATCTGTTTTTTTAATTTTTTTATTATAATTTTTTGTATTATATAAAATTAACCATCGTTTAACAATAGTCCCAAAATAAGAATACGCTTTTGCTCCTCTAGATGGATCAAAAAGGTGGATTTTAGATAAAAGAAAAGTTATTATTTCATGTTGAAGGTGTTCTAAATTTTCAACTTCTGTATGGTAAAATTTAAATGTATGTATTATATTCTGAGTGAGTTTAAAGTAAGCATAATGGATATATTCTTCATATATTCTACTTCGTTGTTTAGAATCTTCAACAGGGTCTAAACTATTATACAATACTATATAGTCCTCCGTCTCTTGAGTAAAATAATTTTTACTCTTTTTTTTCCTTTTTTTGACCATAATTATAAGTTAGGTTTAAACCTTGAAATGTTATTTTGTATTTTTTTTATCTCATTAAAGAACCAACCTATTTCATCATCTCCTTGGAAGGTACCTTTTTGGTCTATTTCTTTAAGTTTATTTTGAGATTTTTCTATTTGTGAAGATAATTTTTTATAAAAATCAATATAAGATACAATAACATCCTCTGCTTTTTCATTTTTTTGAAGAAGGTTGAAGGTCGTATATCCTAAAACAACGACCAAAATACCTAAAATTATAATTATAGTTTCAAACATTATAGATTATCTAACATATTTTTAAGCCCTGGACTAGATATAGTATTTAGAGCTTTAGTTTTATTATTTGTTTTTGACTTTAATGTATAATTTTTTTTCATAGTATCCAAGTTATTTTCTTCTTTAAACTTAGGTAACCATTCTATTTCAAATTCAATTCTAGCAGCCATCATATCTGCTTGGTGTAAAATAAAAGGAAGTGATGTACGAGGTTTTTGCTCGGGCATATAACCTTTTAAATATTTTTCATTCGCATTATCATATAACCCATCATGAGTTTGTATAGCTATCATTTCATTAAATGAATAAGTAATATCATGTTGTTGAAGTAAAAATAAACCTCTATCAGGTACTGAAGCAAATGCTAATTTTTTATTAAACATATAATCTTCTCCTAATTTGTCACGTCTCCATTGATCCGTTTGAGGTATATAAGCTTCATGGTTTTTATCACCTATTTTTCCTAGGTCATGATTAATAGCTGAAAATATTAATTCTTCTTTAGTAAAAGTAGTCATATCACATCCTTCTGAAGACCAAAGATCATATTGTTTAAGAGAACATCTAATTACTCTGTTAACATGATCAATATATCCTCCTGGGAAAGCAGAATGATATTCTTTTTTATGAGAAGCAGGCATAATAATAATGCGATCTTCATATTTCTTATAAAAATTAGTTAATTGTTCTCCCCTATTACCTGGGATGTGTTCCTTAATATTATTTAAAAATAATTCCCAATTAGATTGGATTTGTTCTGCCGTTAGTTTCATAACCTTTAATTTATTTTATTAATTTCTCCTGGGGACATTGGTTCGTTTTCAACCATATCCTTAATATCTTCAACAAGACTTTGTGCCTTAACTATATTAATTTTATAAGTTTCAATTGGGGATTGTCTATTAACAATTTGTCTTAATGTGATTAATGTTGTTTCTAGTGTGTCTAGTTTTTTTGTTAGTAAATTTCTGTTTCTCATGACTTGTTTTTATATAACTGATTTAATTATTAATTTTTATATTCCCCGGGTTCCTAATCCTTTTTTCTTACCCCTTATTCCAAATGCCTTTATATCCCTTTTTCCCAACACCCGTGATATTAAGGTATGTAGGGGAATTATGGTATCCAAGCAATTTTAAGCTTTCTTTAAAAGTTGTTTTATTTTAAAAAGATGGGCACACCTTTCATATTGTTCTTGACCCTCAAAATACACAATTGAACTTTGAAGTGATTTATTAAAGCTAATAGGTTCAAAATCATTTATAGCTATTTTATGACTGTAGTTATTAATATCAACCTGTTTTATATAAAACCAAGCTCTATTATATATAGTATATTCAGAAACTTCTTTAGTTTTATCTACACTATAAGTTGCTCCCTCTTTTTTAAAGAAATTTTCAAGTTTTTTATGAAATATAAAGTGGTTTGTAATTAATTTAGTGAACATTCCTATCTTAGCATATGGGGTATTCATAAAGACATCAACAGCATTAGGATCTAATTTTTTAGTTGACTCATCCCCATCAAATAGTTCAAATATTTTATCTTTATTCACTTCCTTGTAATTTTAGAATATTGTAAGCCCTCTCAGCAGCAATTTCATAAGTTATTTCCTCACTTTCATACATAGAAGAGGTCATTTTTTGCCATTGAGGGAAAAATCCCATATTGTAGGCTTTAAAACCAAATTCTTCAACTACTTTACCATTAATTTCCCCCATATACCCATAAATATGAATTTTAACTAAGATTTTCTAATTCTTCCTTTAAATTCTCACTTACTTGTTGTAAAATTTCATACTCTCTAACAACGTCTTTTTTCTTTGGGTTATCTGGGTGGAATTTCCAAATTTCATCCATTACTGTTTCACAAGCAATTAAATCATTTACTAATTCAATTCTTTGGTTTGCTAATCTTTCTTCTTCTGATATTTCTTTCATTTTATTTTTTTTTTTATTTATTAATCGTATATGTTATCTTGAACTTCTTTTCTTAAACTTTCTAATATAAGTAAAGTACCATTAATATCTCTGGATTCCAATGAATCAATAGCGTTATTTACTTTTAAATATAATCTTTCTTTTATTATTTTATTCATCTAATATTATTTTTAATTGATAATCTTTAATAACTTTGGCATCATCCCATTCTCCAGCCCATTTAGTTTTAATAAACACATTTATAGTATCACCAACCATTTCATCATCATAAAACACGTTTTGTTTGGGTCTATTAGTGTATTTACTGTATGTCCCTAATAATGTCGGAGAATATGGACAGTCTAAACACATATTCTTAGTAATCTGGTAACCTACAATATTAAGAGGAGGATGAACACCCGCCATATCTTCTATAGTATAAGTTACATTTCCTACAGGAATTGGGTTATTAAATCCTCCCCCAGTAAAATATCCTAAAAACGAATATAAGGGCACAGTAAATTGGAAATTATTTATCCAAACCCAATAATCTGAGTCATATCCTGTTTCTATTATTGATACTCCATTAATCTTATATTCTTCTTCTACATCATCTAAAAAACCATCAATAGTAAAATAATTAATACCTTCATGAAAAATATGCCAGTAACCCCTTTCATCTAAATAAGAATTAGGTTGAGATAATGGGTTAATAACAAATTCAGCATTACAATCTCCTCCAATGCATGTTGTGGAAGAAATTACTCCCTCCCTACTGCAACTAGTAAGGAGAGAAATAAATCCTAATATTAATAATAATTTTTTCATTATGCTACTAATTCTAAAGCTTTATTAAACATTTTTTTATTTACGTCTTGATCTTGTTTGAAATTTTTAATAATTCTAGCTTGACGTAATTTTCCTGATGGTGTCTTATATTCAAAATTACCTTCAATAATATTTTCTTGAACTCTATTAAATACCTCCCATAACATATTACCTTCATCTTTTTTACGTTGAGCTCCTAAAACGTCTGAGATTGCTTGACTATTGTAAGTATTTTTCGTACCTTCTATTCTAATATCAAGAAACGATTTAGCAAGATCAAACATTTGTTTCTCCTCTAATTCTACTTCCTTCATTTTATTCATTGCTTCAACTGTTAAAGGTAATTTTTCTACCATACCTCTAATTAAAACCTGTAAATCTTCAAAGGTATAACCCATGTGACGCATTTTTAAATCCTCAAATTCTTCTGTAGATATAACTAAGCCATTTTCACAAATCATTCTAAATAAACCTGCGGTAAATTGGAAAGCATTTTTACCATCATGAGAATTAGTAATTAATATTTGAGGAAAAACAGTATCTCCATCTTCCCCATTAATAACAACATCATCATTTCTAAAAATAACTAAATGCTTCTGAACACCTTGTGTTTTTTCAGTTCTTGCTTTAACTTCTTTAGCTTCAACTGGTTTCCAACCTAATAATTCCATATCATCAATTACTCTTTCAGTTGGAATATGTGTGTACTTATCCGAAACGGTATTTGCTGGTTTTATTGTGAAAATACTTGGAGCGATTTCACTTAACTTTTCTTTACTTAAAAATTTACTTTTCTTTAAATCTAACATAACTTTTATTGTTTTTTTAATTATTAATATACCGTGAATATACGAAAGGTAGCCTGGGGAGCCAAGCTACCTGCGCATTACTTCTAATTATTTTTTAACTAATAAACCTGGAGAAACTGTATAAGAACCACTATCACCTTGAACTTTAATATTCTTATTATTAATTTTAACAATTCTAAATATAGTATTAGGATCCATTTTTTTATGGTTAATACTTACTGTATCTCCTATTCTAAATGAAGATTTGGCATCATATGCAAGTTCTGATTTTTTAATAACAACTGCATTTCTAATTTGATTAAATTCTTGTAAATCTGAATTTTTAATGAATTCTAACACTTCTTTTAAATTTGTCATAACCTTTATTTTTATTTATTAATATACCGTGAATATACGAAGGCTATCTCGGGTAGCCAAGCTTCAGGCGCATTACTTCTTAAGAAATTGTTAATGTAACTCCACCTGTAGCTCTTAAAAATGAAGAACTTACGGCTATATTAGCAGTAGGAGTAAATTTATATGAACCACCCGTACTATTACCATCAATAACCACCGAAGATATATAAGATGATGTAACTAAGGTATCAATACCAACACCATTTGCAAAAGTAGCATATGTTCCTAAAGCATTAGTAGGTTTACTAGCATAATTTCCACTAGAGTTTTTAACAGTTTCTATAGTAAAGTAAGCAGACCCACTTAAATTTGAGGGTTTAGTAAGAGTAAATGTTTTTTGACCAGAAATTGCTTCTATTGGTGTTCCTGCTCCACTTAATTGTTGTGCCGTATAAGATGCCATTAATTATTTTATCATAAATATAAAGAAGGAACAAAACGACCTTTTCTCTTCTACATAATCACATACATCTATCCGTATATACTTGATATTATGCGAGAAATTTGTAAAAATTCGTTGGATTACGTAAATACTATTATTATATTGGTGTAAATAAAATGTGGTAGAGGCCTTTGGGTTTAGGTGTACAAAGGAGTTTGGGATTCAAAGGTCAACACCATATTGTAAAAAAAACAAATTATGGAATTATTATATTATATTTGTGGTATCTTATCGGTAGGAATCACGTATGCGGTATTTCTATTAAAAAGAAACCAATCACATTATCACGATGCGCTGGCGCGTTTACAGTCATTCCAGAATATCTCTTCTATAAGAAACGGAGATGTTAAGGAAAAAATTAATGAGTTGTCTGAATATATAAAGGATGTAAAGTCTAAAATGGAAAAGGACCAATACTCTTCGGTTTCTGAAACCAATAACCGAATAGGAGAACTAAATAAAATGACGGGCGTAATGAATGAGAAAATAACTCAGAATCAAAAAATATTGGAAACAAACATATCGCGTACGTCGACGGAAATAAACACGATTAAAAATACTTTGAAACAATTGGGACAGGATCCCGATTTCATTAGATAAAAGTATATACTAATCCCGAGGCACTAGGTTTTTTAAAAAAAAAGGTTGCCGTTTTTTGTTTTTTATATAAGTGTGCCAAAACCGGGAAAAAGGCCCTCCTTAGGGGGGGTCTTTTATATTTCCACTCCCCTTCTACTTAATTCCTTAAGTATAACGTTTTTCTTACGTGGTATTTTATCTAGTGATTCTATTAATTCTTTACTGGAGATAGATGCTACCGTGTAGTGTTTCCACGCCCAACGTGAAGTCATTTTACCTCTCGCGTCTCTAACGTATTCTTTTGTTGATGGTTTTAATTTTGGTGCCATATTATAAATTTTATTGATAATAATACATATGTATATCCCTTTATAAATGTAGAAATATAAGTATATACTATTCGGGGTGTAGATACGTGTTCGAGCTGTTAATACCCCTACATCCTTTCTTCACATATACACGCATATATGGATATTAACGCGCGTGGTATTAGATATATATTACGTATGCGGTATAGGGGTACGATCATAGTAGTATAGTGGTACCCAGTATAAAATAAGTAGGTTGTAAGTGCCACGTATAGAAATGTCACCACGGTAAAAATCCCCATGGTGAAAATTTAATATATTATTGTTTCTGGTATGTTATCTAATTGAATATTTAAATGTAGATACTACCACATTATCCTTACCATATAATTCAATGGCATCTTGTTCACGCTCATTCATTTCATCTTGATTGGGCGTGCTGAATATCGTTTCTAATCCAAACATCCCATTTTCTACTTTTAAATATAACATAACCTTTATTTAGTATTGCAACTTCATTATTACAACATGGTAAATATACGACCCCCCACTCACGTAGCCAAATTTATTCATGGTTATTTTAAATAAATTGTATTATCCTCCATTATATTAATGTTTTAATGTTAATAATTCAATGTAATAGAAATGTTCATTGGTGTACATTGTGATATCTGCAATTGTTCACAAGTATATATTGTTCGAGTCGAAATGGGTTGGCTTCCACCATGCATAAGTTAACACCACCTCCATTCTATCTCATATACCACCCGTACCTTAGATCACATACTAATGTAGAACAGTACCCAACCAATGTACTTCAGTACCCATTGAACATATTTTGGTTATGGTTGGTCACACTTGATGGTTACTTCAGTACCCCATTGTGTAGAACAGTACCTTATTGTGTAGAATAATAACCCATTTGGTTACTCCGGTACCCTATTTGTATACTTATTTAATAACAATCTAACTAACCTACCAAATTCCATATCATTAGGTTTGTCGTTACTTAATTGCAACAGCATATTTACTAATATTCGTTCATTCATTGTTTATTAACGTTTTTTAATTATTGTTTACCATTAATCGATACACTCTATATCCCTAGAGCCGCACACGTTTAACTACGTTGTTTCGCACGCTGTTTATTTCCAGGCTTCCTAGCTTTAGTCATACGGTCTCCAATACCCATATAATTTGTTTTTGATAAATGTTTTGATTGTTGATACGATTTGTTACTAGCCATATTTATTTATATTTAATTATTTACGTTGTTATTATCTGGATGAATAGATAGAATGATAATATTCCCAATAACGTTATTATTGTTCCACATCCTATCTCCCATACACCTAATTTTTCTTTACTCATGATTTATCCGGTTTTGGTTTACCACAAGCACCACAATCCTCTCTATAATGAGCATTCCACGCCCCACAATAGCAAGTCCATATTTTATCTACTATACTAGCTCCCATCTAAACGGATCTCTATTACGCTGATATTGTTTCATTGTCCATTCTATATCATCTGTTTTCACGTTAAATGTGTAAGGTTCTTTAGCAATGCCTTTAGAGTCTTCCGTAGGCGTTACTACAACTTTATACCAAATTTTATCTCTATTATTCTTTGGTTTTGGTTCTCTTGGTTCCTCAATTATTTTTCTTCTAAACATATTGTATATACGTATTAATTGTTAGTGGTGTGTAATAAAGAGCTTTGTTTACCTCTTTTTGTTCTATATTGTTTAACTACTTTATCTACTTTTTTTGCTTGCATTTCACTTGCTATTTGTCTATATAAAGGTGATTGCATTTCACACCCCCAATATACTCTACTTTTACCCATTTATTATTATTTTAAGTCTTTAGGATCAATATCGTTTTCAATAAAAAGGTATTCCTTTTCATAATACTTCTCATACAACATTTCATCATGTTTTATACAACTTTTACATATTGTTCTTAATTCTATTCTATTTAGTAATTCATCATATAACATTAATTTTGCTTCAAATGTGGAATTTAAATTTAAATTACTCCAATCCGAATGTATACCCCATATTTTATCTCTATCATATGAATTAATTTCTTGTTCTAGTTCTTCTAATATAGGTGTTTCTGCTACTTGGGTACGTTCATTATTTGTTTTTTTACCACACCATTCACAATATATTTTTTCCTTGCTCATATTAATCTACTATTATAGCGTCCTCTATTTCTTTTAGTATTAAAAACTTATTGTGCTGTTGTACTACTCTGTTTGCTTTAAGATTATGAACATACATTCCTAATATTTTTTGGTTTATACCCCCATTTGAATCCACAAACACACTAGCATTTATTTCACTTACTATCTCATAACTTTCCCCCTGATGGTGGAATATATTACAATACATACTCATTTAGAATGAAGTTTCATCTACAATTAATACCCCTGTATTGCTAGTTGGTATATGATATTTAAATTCATATTTATCAAGCACTTCTCTAATAATAGTATTTTGCATTAGTAATGATTTCCCCGTAATTATCTCAACTATATTTTCTTTATATATTTGATTCATAATTAATTCATTTTCAACCTTTAAAACGGCTTGTTTATAAGTTAAGCCATGTAAATCTATTTTCATATTTTCCCTAAATGTTTGTATTTTTTATAAACTTGTCTAAATATTTCGTCTTTAAATTTTGTTGAAGACCAACCATGATCTCTATTTAAATAATGTACAGGAATATCTAAATCATAACCTGTATAATCTGTTCTTCCTTTATAATCATCACCTAAAAACCTAACATCCGGTCTTATTGCTATTAATAAATTATAAAATTCATCTTCTGTATTATAATATTCAATTCTATTTATTTGTTTTAATGATAATAGTATATTTTTCCTTTCTTTTAATGTTAATATAGGTTTCATTTTATTAGGACGTTCTATAGTAGGATCACCTTGTAAGCAAACATAAACCTCTTTACATATGTTTTTCATTGAATTAAACATTTCTATATAACCTGGATGTATAATATCAAAGTTTCCTGCTATAAGTCCTATATTATGTAGTTTGGTTATTCTATTTTCCATAATACTTGAATGCATATTAATATAAAACTTAAAATTAAACTGATTAGTGTTTTTATATTTATTCCTTCTTTAAAAAATATTTCAACAAATATAGCATATATTATTATACCAATAGCAAACCCTACAAATCTAGCAGGCCACAATAAACCATTAAATGATTCAACTGTATGTTTTGT
>Ga0181409_1000115_pt1 | contig 28617 bp, 45 predicted proteins | sample 32SPOviralmetaG_FD_130138 | JGI IMG/M metagenome (GOLD analysis project Ga0181409, IMG submission 130138) | Marine viral communities from the oligotrophic San Pedro Time Series (SPOT) site, San Pedro Channel, CA, USA - 32 SPOT_SRF_2012-05-30 | ecosystem: Environmental > Aquatic > Marine > Strait... | reverse complement strand
TAATGTATGTAGAAGATTATTTAGAATTATTAGCAGGTCTCTCAGAGAAGCATATTGAGAAAAAGTTTTTCTTACATGCTAGAGACAAAACGCTTATTAATAGTTTGGCTAGGCAAACCTTTCAGGCAACACCTCTTACTAACAGGCAACACGAACTAACAAAAAGAAAATTATTAGAATACAAAGAGCAGTTTGATGTTTACAGTTTTACTAATCTTAAAGAAGATTTAGATACCTTAAGGATGCCTTTAAGAGAAATTGATAGAAGTAAAACTGTAACTATAGCTAATAACAATGACGAATTATATATTGCAGTAAGATTTCCTTTTAGTAAAAAGATGATAAAACATATAGATTTTCTGCAATCTTTACAACCAAAAAAACAATATGACAAGAGAACTAAAACACATTTTATACCATTTACAGATAGTAATGTGTTCTCAATTGTAGGAAGATTAATTGATTGTAACTTCGTTATTGAAAAAAGATTAAATGACTTTTACAGGATATTAACAGAAATGGATAAGAATAAAGAAAATCATGCTCCGGGTATATATGGACTAACCATAAAGAACCTGCATGACAAGGCAATAGATTATGCAATAAGTGCTATTGGAGAACCTACACTAGAAAACCTAGCCGCATATAAAGATAGAGAAAATATTTTAGGACTGAAGCATTTTGACGATATAGAGTTACAAAGAAGTATTGCTAACTTACAGCCACTTACTAAAAGAATTATAAGCAGAAACAAAACAGCAATTTATATAGACAACAAAGAATTTACATTTAACAACATAGTAGAATCTATCTTAGAACTATATAGATTACCAGTTGCTATTGTGTTGCCTAAAGGAAAAGAATTAGACGGTTTACTTAACACACATCAATCATTTAAGAATATAATATTTGATGATAATATTAGTGTAATGTTTAGATTAGACAACGACGACGAAGAAGGATACGAATTTAATACATATGTTAAGAAAAATAAATTAAATTCTCCTCTTGACAAAGATACCAAAATAGTGTATATTAATAATAATAAACTTCCTAAACCTCTTATTACAAGTAATTGGTTGCCAGAAGTAACTATACTATACGGCAATAGTAGAACAAGTTCAAATGTTCAACTATATCTTAATGGTTGTGACTTAGTAATTCACTACACAGATATTGAGTTGCCGTGGGGTAAACAGGATATTGAAAAAATATAATGGCAACATGTAAACTGATCATACAAGATGAAGTGAATATAAAGCTAGAAGGACTAGAACTAGATGTACGGAGAAAGCTATCTAATAGTCTTAAATTTGAAGTTCCGTATGCTAGATATATGCCTCAATATAAATTAGGACGATGGGATGGCAAGGTTGCATTCTTTGGTCTTGGTGGAACAGGATATGTTAATCATCTAGATACAATTAGTGAAGTGTTACAAAAAAATGGTGTTGAAATAGTTGATATTCAGGATCACAGAAACACAATAGATATAACTTTTGAATCAGTTACTGAAGATTATTGGGGTGATAAAACATGGCCTAAAGGACATCCTACTGAGGGTGAAAAAATTCGTTTGCGAGATTATCAAGTAGAGGTAATCAATAACTTCTTAGAAAATCCCCAATCCTTACAAGAAGTCGCAACCGGAGCTGGTAAAACTATTATTACTGCCACTTTAAGCAACTTGACAGAAACCTACGGGCGTAGCCTGGTAATTGTTCCTAATAAAAGTTTAGTCACGCAGACGGAGGAAGATTATATTAACTGTGGGTTGGATGTAGGTGTGTACTTTGGTGATAGAAAAGAACTAGGCAAGACTCATACTATTTGTACTTGGCAATCATTAAATATTTTAGATAAGAAATTTAAAGATGGAAGTGCAGTATTGAGTCTTGCAGAGTTCCTTGAAGATGTAAGTACAATCATTATAGACGAAGTACACCAAGCAAAAGCTGAAATTCTAAAAAAATTACTGACACAAAACTTACGCAACTCTCCAATACGTTGGGGATTAACAGGTACAATACCAAAAGAGAAGTTTGAATTTGAAAGTATACATGCAAGTATCGGACCAGTCATAGGACAAGTTACAGCAAAAGAATTGCAAGACAAAGGTGATTTATCTAACTGTCACGTGAACATAGTACAACTAATAGATACTGTAGCACACAGAGACTATCAATCAGAATTAAAATATCTAGTAACAAACGAAAAGAGACTAGACTACATATCATCATTACTAAACAATATTAAGAAAGACGGCAATACATTAATACTTGTTGATAGAATATCTGCTGGTGAAAAGCTAAAAGATTTAATTCCTGGATCGTCATTTGTAAAAGGTGATGTAAAGTTAAAAGATCGAAAAGAAGCATATGACGAAATTAATCAAGGGACTAATCATGTTGTTATTGCAACATATGGCGTTGCATCCGTTGGCATCAATATTCCTAGGATATTTAATCTTGTACTTATTGAGCCTGGCAAGTCATTTGTTCGTGTGATTCAAAGTATTGGTAGAGGCGTAAGAAAGGCAAAAGACAAAGACTTCGTACAGATATGGGACCTTACATCCACTTGTAAGTTTGCGAAGCGGCACCTAACACAACGTAAAAAGTTTTACAAAGAGGCGCAGTACCCGTTCACAATTGAAAAGGTAGATTGGACATGAGAATATTAACATTAGATAATAAAAGTTATAATCTAAATAATTTACCGGACGAACTAGAAGAAGACTTAAGATTCAGTGTATTAGATAATTCAGATGTCAAAGAACCAGATTTCTTTTTTATTCCTTTAATATTTTTAGAAAGTTTTAGTTCGCCGGCAATAGTTATGGATATAAAAGGCCACGAAGTAATGATGCCAGTTGATTGGCACATGGCTGTAGGTGATATAGAATCGTTTAACGATTTAGAAGTATTGCCATTAACAAGTTTGAATGATAGAGGATTTGATGCATTTTTGTTTAATCCTTTAAAAAGTTATCAAGCGGAATACGCAGAAGTAAAGATAACAAATTTTTACAATGATGTAAAATGGTACTTTCCTAAAATGAAGAACGGACAATTATTGTCAGTTCCTATTACAGAAGGAGATAATCCGTTGTGTGCATTTTTTGTAAAAGATATTTCAAGGCAACTTGAATGTATCGATTTTGGAAAGCTACTATAAGGAGTAATGATATGAAAGCTGGAAAAATATGGGGTCAAACAGAACTGATCCATGCTAACGGTGTTTTAGAATTTCATCGTATTGAATATAAAAAAGGTTTTAAATGTAGCGAACATGAACACCAATTTAAATGGAATGGCTTTTTTGTTGAATCAGGAAAGATGTTAGTACGTGTTTGGCAGGACGATCAAGAAGGTCTAATGGATGAGACAATACTTAATGCAGGAGACTTTACTCAGGTCAAGCCAGGAAAGATACACCAGTTTGAAGGATTAGAAGACGGTGTTGCATTTGAACTTTATTGGGCTGAATTTAATCACAATGATATTGTGAGGCGTACAGTAGGAACAAAGGTCTAAATGAGTGTCAGACTTAATACCGGGTCAAGCACTTATCTATACTAGAGCAAATGGAGTTGTATATGCTAACTACAGAGATCCACCACATAACTCTATACCTAGATGGGTTATTGGAGGAGAACCAGACGCTGTTGCAGAAGCAATGGGTATTGTAAGCTATGACAAATGGAAACTTATTATGTTAGCATCAGAAAAGCACCCTGTAATAAAAAAACAATTACAAAGGTTGCTAGTGCTATTTGATGTTATAAAGGATGAAGTAGACAAATGAAAATGTATTCTAATGAATATATTACTCAGCTTAAAGAGTTACATGCAAGACGAGATCGTCCTAGAGGTTTTGGTGGTAAGGTAAAGCCATTAGGACTTTTTCATTCGTATGTAGAGAAGTGGCAACCTAAAACAGCATTAGACTATGGCTGTGGTAAAGGAACTATATTAGAGCATAATAAACATCAATATCCTAGCATTAAATGGCAAGGTTATGATCCAGCAGTTATAGAATATAATACTGTAAAGGAAAAAACATATGACTTAGTTTTTTCAAATGACGTATTAGAACATATTGAACCAGAGTATGTAACAAATGTATTAGAACATATTAATGTACTTGCAGATAAATTTATTTGGTTAAGAATAGATACTAATCCAGCAAGGAAGATTTTACAAGACGGGCGAAACGCTCATATAAGTTTAAACTCTAGCGATTGGTGGAGAAGAGAAATTGAAACTATAATACCAGCCCGTATAGACCATATAACTCACAACAGAGGCAAACTTGATATAGCATTAACAAAGGATAACAAATGAGAATTATAGCAGGACCATGTCAGCATGAAAGTTTAGAGCAGTCTATGACTATTGCACGTGAATGTCAACGTATATGTAATAATCACAAAGTAGACTATGTGTTTAAAGCAAGTTTTGACAAAGCTAATAGATCTAGCGATAACCCAAAACGGGGAGTAGGTATAGAACAAACTTTATCAGACTTTAGAGAAATTAAAAAAACATTTCCAAAATTTCAGATGCTTACTGATGTGCATGAAAAAGAACACATTAACATCATACAAACAGTTTACTACGACGTTATTGATATAATACAGATACCTGCATTTTTGTGCAGACAAACAGATCTCGTAAAGCATGCCGCGGCAACAAAGAAGATCATAAATATCAAAAAAGGACAATTTCTCGCTCCTTGGGATATGAAAGGCATATTAGAAAAATGTGCAGATGCTTCGGAGGTTTGGATAACAGAAAGGGGAACTACGTTTGGATATAACACACTTGTTGTTGACTTTACTGGTCTTGAATATATGCTTAGGAACTTTAATAATATTGTATTCGATGTTACCCACGCAGTTCAGAAACCAGGTGGTTTGGGTGGATCATCTGGTGGAAACAGAAACTACGTTCCCGGACTTGCCAGAGCAGGATCAGCACTAGGTATACAAAACTTTTTTATGGAAGTACATGAAGATCCTGACAATGCACCTAGCGATGGTCCTAATATGATTCCACTCAAAACACTTGACAAAGTAGTAGGAGATATAGTAAAATATAATTATGAAAACAGCAATATTAATACCGGCTAGAATACAAAGTTCTCGCTTTCCTGAGAAGATGCTTCAGCCAATTGGCAAGGATCCTCTCATCTTACATGTTTATAATAAATGCATGGAATCAGGTTTAGATACATTTGTGCTTACTGATAGTAAAAGAGTAGCATCAATTATTCCTAACGCAATAATGACTGACGATGCTGATAATGGAACTGAACGTTGTTGCCAAGTTATGGACAAATTAGATTATGATCAGTTTGTAAATGTTCAAGGTGACATGCCTGACATTGCACCTAACATGATAGTTTCTATTTTGGAAGTACTAGGCAATTATAAAGTAGCTACTATTTTTACAGACATGCCTGAAGAAAAACAGAAGGATCCAAACACAGTCAAACTAATAACAAATGGAAAAGAAGCACATTGGTTTTGTAGAGCAAGTTTAGACTATGGTGTACACCACTTAGGTGTTTATGGATACAAAAAAGAAATGGCACAGGTATACATGAATGCAGAAATTTATAAAGAAGAGCATATAGAAAAACTAGAACAATTAAGATGGTTACAGAATGGAGAGAAGATCGGCGTTGCATATGTACCTAATAAATGCATTGAAATAAATGCACCAGAGGATGTAGATGAATGGATGAAGACGCAAAACTTATAGAAGCACATATGAAAGTACATGAGCTTATGACAGAATTACTAAAAGATGCTCCGCCATCTTTAGTAGCAGGAATATTCCAGGCATGTGCAACAAGAATATATAAATCAATACTGACACAGGAAGAGTTTCAAAACTTAATGGATACAGTTTCTGAATCAGCTAATATAGAATATAACAACGAGACATTACACTAATGACACAAAAGAGACTTCCAATTAAAGATATACTAGCGGCTGTAGATATGGGTGCAAAATCTGTATGGGATGAACTAGACAACGAAGAACGTAAGCAAGTTAGCTTTTGGTTGTTAAATAGATATGTTTCTAGTGTTAACGGTAATAGGGAGGATCAAGAACTTGCAATATTTAAAACAAATGAATATTATAACAAAGACTATATGGTTGTTTCAAAGCATTCGAAACTTATGTGGCAGTTGCTTTGCCAGTCAGGAAACACAGGCAAAATACAATTCCACCAATGGATTGGGTTCAAGAAGAAGAGCTCAAAAACGAATGATGATGGAGTAAGGTTGCTTAGTCGAATATATCCAAATATGAAACAAGACGAGATGGAGAACCTTGTTAGTATATCTACAACAAAAGAGCTCAAAGAGTTGGCTGAAGAACATGGAATTGAAAGTAAAAAATAAACCATATGTATGTGAATACTGTGGTACAGGATTTTCAAAAGAAAAGACACTTGCAGTACACATGTGTGAACAAAAACGAAGACACTTACAAAAAGGTGAGAAGCGTGTTCAGCTAGGTATGTATGCGTTTAATCAATTTTATAAACTAAGTGCTAATGCTAAAAAGGATAAAACATACGAAGACTTTTGTAAATCTCCTTACTATAACGCATTTGTTAAATTTGGATCTTTTATAAGTAATGTCAAACCTTTATATCCGGAAAAGTATATAGATCACGTAGTCACTAGTGGAGTAAAACTTGATCATTGGTGTAGAGAAGAACTGTATGAAAAGTATGCAGTTGAGCTAATTAAGAAAGAAGATGTTACTACTGCATTGGAAAGAAGCATAATGACAATGATGGAATGGTCAGAAACAAATAGACCTGCACCGTGGAATCATTATTTTAATCATGTGAGCCTTAGCAGGGCTGTATATAATATTAAAGACGGAAAAGTTTCTCCGTGGCTAGTATTAAACTGTGCAAGTGGCAAAGACATGATGTCTAAGTTTAGTGAAGAACAGTTAGGCATTATATATAATATTATGGATCCTGAACATTGGGCTTTAAGATTTAATAGACTTCCTAATGATGTAAAGCTAGTAAAAGACGTAGCAAAGGAAAGTAACTTATGAAAATTTTAATATTCGGATTGCCAGGAAGTGGCAAAACTACACTAGCGAAACCTTTTGCTGAACTCATAGGCGGAGTGCATATTAATGCTGACGAAGTAAGGAAAACATATAACGACTATAACTTTACAATTGATGGAAGAATTATACAAGCACAACGTATGCGTTACATAGCTGACGGCGTTGTATTAGCAGGTAAAATTGCAGTTGCTGACTTTGTATGTCCAACAGAAGAAGCAAGAAAAAAATTTAATCCTGATTATACTGTCTGGATGGACACTATCAAAGAAGGACGATATGTAGACACAAATGCTATATTTGAAAATCCTATTAAGTGTGATTATCATGTTGCAGAATGGTTCAGCGATACACATGCTCAACTTGTAGATGTTGTAACAAATTATATGGAAAAAAATAATGTTCGATAACAGCAAACCAACAGTAGAAATGTTAGGCAGATATCAACCATGGCATGATGGGCATACAGAATTATTTGCAAAGGCATTAGAGAAAACTGGACAGGTTTGTATTATGGTAAGAGATATGCCCAAATCAGATACTGACCCACTTAACTTTTTTGAAGTAACTACAAGAATAATAAAAGCACTACGCGAAAAGGAATACACACACGGCGAAGAATTTATTGTTATAAAAGTACCTAACATAACAAACATTACATACGGTAGAGATGTTGGTTACAGTATAACCAAAGAAACATTAGATAAAGAAGTAGAAAGTATAAGTGCAACACAGATACGACAACAAGGAAGCATATGAAACTAATATATCACCCACATGAATTTTTAGATACAAAAGTAGATTTAGTAGATGTCGACAATCCAGGATTTGATCCAAAAGAACTAAAAGAACAAATGGTAGACTTTATGCTTAACCAAAACGGTGTTGGCTTATCAGCTAATCAAATTGAGTTAAATAAACAAGTGTTTGTAATGGGAGGAGAAAAGATAGATTCAACAATCTGTATCAATCCTGTTGTGTTACAACACACAGAAGAAAAGGTTAAAGATTTAGAAGGCTGTTTGAGTTTTCCAAATATATATGTTCAAGTTGAAAGACCTAAAGAAATACTTGCAGAATGGTTTGACGAAAACTTAGAAAAGAAACGTTCCCACATTACAGGATATAGTGTAAAAGTATTCTTACATGAATGGGACCATTTACAGGGAGTTACATTTAAGGATAGAGTTAGTAAACTTAGATGGAACATGGCATTGAAAAAAGCTAAGAAGTTGGAGAAGAAATTTGCCTGATATTGATATAGATTTTGCTGACAGGAATGATATTCTACAAAGGATAGATCATCGTGTTGCAAAATTAGATACTGGTAAGAAACACAATACAGGAGTGTATGTTACAGAGTGTCCACACAATCCTGTAGATAATCTAAGCACAATAGATTATAAGACAGCTGAAGACAGAGGTTATTTTAAATTAGATTTTCTAAATGTGTCTATATACAAAAATGTAAAAGACGAGACACATTTAATGAGCCTAATGGGAAAGGAGCCACTATGGGAACTTTTGGAGCACAAGGACTTCGTAGATCAAGTTTTTCATCTAAGCGGGCACGACAATCTGTTGAAACAATTGAAGCCCACCTCGGTAGATCAATTGGCGGCGACACTAGCAATAATACGTCCAGCCAAGAGACATCTGATAAACGAACCTTGGAAAAAGATACTAAAAGAAGTTTGGATAAAACCGACAAACGGTGAATACTTCTTTAAGAAAGCACATGCTTATTCATATGCCATGGCAGTAGTCGTGCATATGAATTTGTTATGTGATAAATTTACTTCTTAGGCTTTCTAATAAGCTGAACGCTTTTTCTTTTTATTCTTTTTATATGTAAGTTATTGAGGTTTACCGTAGGACCTAATGTAACTTTTACATCTTTGCTATTCATAGACATTTGACAATATTTTATTTGATCTATTTCTTTTCTTAAAAATATAGAAATAGGTATTAGCCTGTTACTTTCCATCCACCATATTTCCCCTAACTGTAACAAGTATTGTTTATCTTCAGTTGTTTTTAAAGATGAAAAGTTTAGAATTGTAGTAACATACTGGTCCTGGTTTACAACTATGCCCACATACTCGTTGCCTCCGTATGTGATGACACTTATAAATGGATACTTTTCCTCAATTTCGTTTCTGAGCATATGTTAAGTTCTAATTCCTATAAATACGTTATGCAGTTAATACCTAGATATTTAGTAAATAATGTTGTAACAATAATCGCTAATGACGCAGGTTTTGTAACGGAGTATATGCCAGTGTATAATAGACAAATAAAAATATATAAAGGAATAGATAATCAAATCCAATTCCGTCTGCTTAATGCAGATCAAAAGCCAATTAATATAGCACCCTACACACCTAAATTTGTAGCGTTTGATGAATCAGGTAATCAAGTTATATCACACGACGGAAGTGTAACACAGCTAGACGATAGTAGTGCTAGTAGAGGTAAGTTTACAATAACTATTACTGAAAACGATTTACTCAATATCAAACAACAGTACTTGCGATATAATGTATATCTTGTAGATAGTGCAAGTAACAAAACACTGACATATGTAGATAGTCACTTTGATAACAACGGAACTATATTTGTTGATGGCTATGCATTTCCAGGACCAAGAGCAACATATTCAATCAGTACATTTACAGAAGACTCAGGAATATCAGGTGTAGATGATAGTGTATGGTACAGCGAATCGATTGATGCAGAACCAGCTATTAACGGAAACGAAGCATTACACACAGCGGCAATATATCAAAGTGGATATGCAGGTGATGTTACAATACAAGCTACACTAGAAAATGCAGTTACAGGAAACACTAATTGGGCAGATGTATCGACTGTTACAATAGCAGGTTCCGAAACTACTCCTACTCCTGTAAACTTTAACGGTATCTTTAGTCATTTAAGATTCAAATGTAGTGCTAATCCTGCCGATAAGTTATCCAAAATTTTGGTAAGAAATTAGTAAGTTTCCGGTTGACTTTTATATAAAAGAATGTATATTAGTCTTATATGAAAAAAATAATAATGTTAATCACGGTTCTTACCGTGTTTTTTTGTGGCAAGATTTCGGCTGAAGAAGTTAGCGATTGTAATTGGTCAGACAATCCACCATGCTTACACATTACTGTTCCATTAGGAAATAGTAATTTAGTAGGTGATCAAATTTCTCCAACCTATAAAATATCCAAACAAGAAATTCAAAAGTACAATTTAATCGACTTACCAAAAGTTTTAAACTTTGTTCAAGGTTCAGACGTGACGCAATCGGGTCCAACTGGACAACAAAGTTCGGTATTCCTTAGAGGTTCAAACTCTAATCATACGCTAGTTCTACTTAACGGTATACCTATAAATGATTTTTCAACACCTACTGGCGCACACGATTTTGGACAAGACTTTATGTTTAATGTTCAGCAGATAGATGTTTACAAAGGAAGTGCTGGAGCACACTATGGTGCAGATGCTATAGGTGGTGCTATTAATATTATTACAACTGTAGACTATCAAAAGAAAATATCTGCAGACCCTAATACTGTGGGAGGTAATTATTATTTTAAAACTAATAATGATTGGGACGTTAGTGTATCTGGTGGTTTACATGAATCAGAAACACAATCTGCACTAGCAGGAGGTAGCGATACTGATGGAGTGGAAAATAAAACACTAGGTATAAATGCTAGTAAATGGTATGACTATAATTTAAACATAAAAACAAGTTTGTTTACAAGGAATACATTTGCTGAAATAGATGGACATAGTATTGATATACAGGACGGTAAATGGTCTGACAATACTTTTTATGCATTTCAAATTGGTGCAGATTATCTTACAAAGGTAGGAACGTCAAGTATTACTTTACATACACACGAGTATGATAGAGACTATGATGACGCACACTATGAAAGTCAATCTCATATGATAAAAGGAGAACATAAGAAAGATAACTTTGGATTTGGTTTTGATTACAAGCATGATCAATCATTAACAGATACTAATCATAATCTTGGATTCTTTGGTAACCTTAGTTATGATATATTTTCATATCACCATAGAATAGATGAGCATCATGATAGTTATAAAATTGGATTCTTAAAACCTTTTAATGATTATACACTGAGAGGTAACCATTCTACAGGATATAAAAATAAAACTACATGGACAGATATCGAATATAGTGATACACAAGAACTTAGTTTAGATTATAAAAATTTTACTACTACAGTTTTTCAATCAGACATAGGAGACTTAAATACAGATGGATTAGAACTTAGTTATAACAAAGATAATTTTAGATTTTTTGCAAGTCATATTAACAGTATGAAAAAAAATGTAAAGCAATTAAGACGACCTAATTATAATTTAGGATTTATGCATAACTATAACTTTGTAAACGATGTAAGTCTTACAACTAATTACAAATACAAAGGTAAGCATTTAGACATACATAATTCAAATTGGAGTACAATAAGCATGCCTGAAACACATTTGTTAGATTTAAGTTTAACAAAAAACTTTTATGGTATAAATTTTGGAGTTACTATGTCTAACCTATTAGATGAAAAATATCAATCACCACACGGCTTTAGTCAAGATGGTAGATCATTTAACTTTGCATTATCATCCAATTTTTAATAAAAGTTCTTGACTTCCCAACCGCTTGATAGTATACTAATACTATGAGCATCGTATCTGAAACACTTATGACGTTTTTACCGTCAAAAAGAAAACAAACACCAAGCGGTTGGATTTCTTTTAATGCACCTTGTTGCCATCACAATGGCACGGGTGCTGATACTAGAGGTAGAGGCGGTCTTATAGCTAATGGTGATGGCGGGTTAAGTTATCACTGTTTCAATTGCGGATTCAAAACATCTTGGCAACCTGGTAGAAACCTATCGTACAAAATGAAACAATTTATGCGATGGAATAATGTACCCGATGATGTAATAACTAAAGTTGCTATAGAAGCTATGAAACTAAGTGAAGGTATTGAATCAACAAAAGATTTAATTATACCTACATTCGAATTAACTGAGTTACCAGCTGATGCAATTCAAATACAAGATACAGATGATATTCCAGAGCATCTTCAAAAGATTCTATTGTATATGAAACAAAGAAATTTGTTGTTAGAAGATTATAAATTTTATTGGTCTCCTAATATTGCATATCGAGATAGATTGATCATTCCATTTTTTTATCATAATCAAATTGTAGGATATACTGCAAGAACAATCTTAAATGATAAAAAACCAAAATATCTATCAAGTCAACAACCAGGGTATGTTTTTAACTTAGATGAGCAACGGCCACAAAAAATATTTGTTATACTATGTGAAGGCCCAATAGATGCAATACATGTAGATGGTGTTGCAGTACTAGGAAGTGAAATCAAAGATAGCCAGGCCTTGCTAGTGAATAGCTTAAATAAAAAGGTAATCGTTGTACCAGATAGAGATAGTGCAGGTAGTAAAATGATTGATACTGCTATAGAAAACAACTGGTCTGTATCTATGCCAGACTGGGATGACGATATAAAGGATATAGGTGATGCTGTAGAAAAGCATGGAAAGTTATATGCTTTGTATAGTATCGTGAACAATGAGGAATCATCCGAATTGAAGATAAGACTACGAGAAAAGAAATGGTTTCGGAAAGGAGACAGAATATGAAGACAGAGTTTAACAGTGGAATTTGGAATTTAGTTAAACATATTATTGGAGGTAGTAGTGTAATGCTCGCTGTAGTTTACACTATAGGACATATCATTATTGCTATTACCTGTGTAACTTTAATAACAGGTGCAAGTATCGAACTGGCGGCAATTGATGCATTGGTAGAACCAATCATTAACGGCTTTTGGTTTTATATATTACATAGCATTTGGAAGAAATTCCAAAACACGCCATCAACAGACAAAAAGACAGCTTGACAAGATATAAGAACTGTTGTATAATACGTGTATAAGTAAGGAAGTTAATGACTAGACAAAATGCAGACTATGGATATGATATACAAAAAGTATATCTAGAAATGATGCTGACAGATGCAGAAACATTTGTCAGATGTCAGTCTGTGTTTAATGATAATGCATTTGACAGAAGATTGCAACCAGCGGCAAAATTTGTAAACGAATATGTTGTTGAACATAATGCAATGCCAACATTTGATATGGTGAATGCCGCTACACAAGGAGACTTAAAACATCCTGGTGAACTACAAGAGAATCATTATGATTGGTTAATGCAAGACTTTGAAACGTTTAGTAGACATAAAGCATTAGAAAGTGCAATACTTAAAAGTGCAGACTTACTTGAACAAGGCGAATATGGTCCAGTAGAAGATCTAGTTAAGAAAGCAGTACAGATCGGATTACAGAAAGACTTAGGAACAGACTACTGGAAAGATCCTAGGACTAGATTAGAAGCTATAAAAGACAACAACGGACAAGTTACAACAGGCTGGGCCACATTAGATAAGAAACTGTTTGGTGGGTTCAACCGAGGCGAACTTAATATATTTGCAGGTGGTTCGGGTGCAGGTAAGAGTTTATTCTTAGCTAACCTTGGTGTGAACTGGGCGTTAGCTGGAATGAACGTATTGTACTTAACTTTTGAGCTAAGTGAAAACTTAGTTAGTATGAGAGTTGATGCAATGGTTACAGATATTCCAACTCGTGACATATTTAAAAATATAGAAGATGTTGAAATGAAAGTAAAAATGATTGGTAAGAAGTCTGGTGCTTTCCAAGTAAAATATATGTCAACAGGCAAAACAGCAAATGATTTAAGAAGTTATATTAAGGAATACGAGATAAAAACAGGACGTAAAGTAGATGTTATTCTTGTAGACTACTTAGACTTAATGATGCCAATTGCTAAACGTATTAGTGCAGAGAACTTATTTGTTAAAGATAAGTACGTTTCAGAAGAACTTAGAGATCTTGCAATGGAGTTGAATACAGTTTTTGTAACAGCGTCACAGTTAAATAGAGGTGCAGTAGAAGAAATTGAATTTGATCATTCGCATATTAGTGGTGGATTAAGTAAGATACAAACTGCAGATAATGTAATTGGTATTTTTACAAGTAGGGCTATGCGTGAACGTGGAAGATATCAAATACAATTAATGAAGACTAGGAGTAGCTCTGGTGTAGGAGCAAAGGTAGATCTAGAATTTGATATGGATAGTTTGCGTATACGTGACCTAGGAGAAGATGATGACTATCAAGAGTTTTCAAAACGTAAGTCAACAGTATTTGATCAAATAAAAAGAAATGCTGGAACAAATGATACAGAAGCAGAAGAAACAAATGATGATCCATCAAAAGGAGACACAGTAGGAAAAATTAAAGCCCAGACTGACTCTACAAAACTTAGACAATTTTTAAATAACTTAGGTACAGAGTAATTAGTGAAAATGGAAACTTTTAAAAAGTCTTTAGACAATTTTTTTAAATGGGTAAAAGGTACAGAACTTGTTGAACTCACAGATATAGATGTGAGTGAAGATCCAGTTAGACCTGAACTAGATTTAGAATATAGAACAAGCTACGGTCGTAAGATATATGGATTGAAATATCAAGATAACATAGAAGGCATTGTATGTGTTGCATTTACAAATGATGTTCCTCAAAGTATAAGAGAGCTAACATTATTAAGTGAAAATGCAAATATGAAAGACGATGTCAATACTGCTATTGCATATACTGTTTGGTCTCGAAAGAGAGGAGCAGGTAGAGAAATTATTCACAAACTTTTAGAACATGTAAAAGTAAACCAAAATATTAAAAGAGTTGTAACACTATCACCTTTAACTCCAATGGCAACACACTTTCATATTAGAAATGGTGCTAAACAAATTTCTTCTAATCCAGATACACAGAACTTTGAATATTCTCTTTAAGTAAGTTGTTCATTTTCTTTTCTGCCAATTTTCTATATTATAAATAACTTGCGTTGGTAACAACGACTAGGCAAGAAATGAGGCTATTATGGCAACAGATTTAGAAAACATACAAAGGCTATTGGACAGATTTAAGAGGCCCATTCCACCCGGAGACACTTATCGAATCCGGTTAGCTGAAGAATTTGAACTTATTCTCTCTCAGCGGTTTACTGATTACTTTATTCAAATCTGCGATATTATAGACTTAACTGATGACATGATTCACATGACACGTGGGTCTGCTGGTTCTAGCCTAGTCTGTTACTTGTTAGGAATAACAGATGTTAATCCTGTTAAGTGGCAAATACCCGTAGCACGGTTTATGAATCCTATGAGAGATGACCTACCAGATGTTGATATTGACTTTGAACATTGGCAACAATTAGAAGTAATGAATCGCATATTTAAAAAATGGCCAGGCAAAACAGCAAGGTTAAGTAATTATGTAACCTATAAGGAGAAGTCAGCCCGCCGAGAAGCCGCAAAACGACTCGGAGCCACAGGTAACTTGCCACGCAACTTTACGTATGAAAAAGTAGGAGTAGATCCTATAGAAGCAAAACGCATAGAGCGTAAACTATTAGGCAAGAAAAGATGTATATCAAAACACTGTGGAGGAATCGTTATGTTTACAAGGCAACTACCAAAATCACTTATATCACAAGACAATCAAATATTACTAGACAAATACGAAGTAGAAGATCTAGAACACCTTAAGGTTGACATACTAGCCAACCGAGGACTAAGTCAACTACTAGAAATAGATTCAATTACTAAATTAGAACACTACCCAGAACAAGACGAAGCAACAAGTAACCTGTTATCAAGAGGAGATGTGCTAGGTGTTACACAAGGAGAGTCACCAGCTATGCGTAGACTGTTCCGTGCTATAAAACCTACCTGTGTTCAAGACTGTGTGTTTGCTACTGCTATGATACGTCCTGTAGCAATGAGCGGAAGACAAAAGGCCGCTATGTTTCAAGACTGGTCACAAGAAGTTGTACAAGACTCAGTAGTGTTCGAAGATGATGCTATTGATATTATATCAGATATCATCGGTGTTGACATGTATGAAGCTGATATGTATCGTAGAGCATTTGCAAAAAAGAATGATGAGAAGATACTAGAGTTTGTAGAAAGATTAGGAAATAACCCACGTAAGGCAGAAGCAATGGCCGCACTACAAGAACTATCAGGGTTTGGGTTGTGTAGAGCTCATGCAGTAAATCTAGGCAGGCTTATATGGGCATTAGCATATCATAAAGCACATAACCCAGAAGAGTTCTGGAAAGCTAATCTAAAACATTGTCAAGGCTCATACAGAGGGTGGGTATACCAATGTGAAGCACATAGGCGTGGCATTGAAACTAAGCCCGGATGGTGGAGGCATGGGTTTCCTAAGGGCTTTGGAGTCAAACAACAATGGTTAGATCATGTAGAGTTTGCAGGAGTTATTGCTAATGGTAGAGTATTCAAAGGCAAGAATGGTAAGTATGTTTCGTTTCTTACGTTGGGTACTAACTACGGAGAATATGTAGACGTAACTATACAAAGGCCGTTTGGATATAGAGATGGAGATATAGTAGTAGGGTCAGGAAAGATTAAACACCAAAACAATTCTGACTACATACAAACAACAGATGCAAAACTACTTACTTGGGATCAATGGCGTGATAATAAGGTATAAGATATAATGTACATAAGTCCGTTGTTTCCTAACTTCTTTGCTAGTGAAGAAGTTGATATAGATAATCATAAGCTAATACTACATGCAACTGAATTAGAAAAATCAGGAGTATCTGCAGATAATCATAAATTTAAAAGCGGATGGCAAAGTGGTTATATTGATTTGCAACATGATAACTTAACAGGCATCATGGGTTGCATACAAGAAAGAATACAACGTATAAAACAAAACGTCTACGGCTTAAATGATAATGTAGAGTTTGAAATACTAAACGGATGGTTTAACAGAACTGCTCCTGAAATGCTTGAACCTATTGCAACTAATGAACCACATATACACCCAGGTAGTTTTATTTCATTTGTATACTATGTACAAGCAGATCCGCATGCGGGTAATTTAATTATGATACCAAACGATACATCTCTACAACTATCTCTACCTAACGATTATATCAAGGAAAGTAACACATTTAATTGTACTCAGTATACAGTTATGCCAACAACAGGATTGTTGGTTGCATTTCCTAGTTGGGTTAGACACTACGTAGAAAGTAATAACAGTCAAACAGATAGAATATCGTTTGCTATAAATGTTAAATTAATTTAATCTTCTTTATTATATGCCATGCCCCATACAGTAAAAGCCCAACGTTCGCCTTCTGTAGGAGCTGTTGCTCTGTGTAATTCTTTTGATGGAAACATTACAGCCCACCCTGACTGTAAATCATATGACCCTGTCTCTGTTTCAAGTATGGCCCCAGGTGCTGATTGAAGAGTACAAGTTAGGGTTAGGCTTCTATTAGAAGACCTTTTCTCCCAACCCTCATACCAGTCAGGATGCCAATCGTATTGTTCACCTACTTGGTACCTACTTATCTGATAGGGTTTGTACATCCAGTCCATTGGTAAGTCTTTACGAGCGACCATATGATCACATAGTATTTTATCAGCCCAGTCGTGATCATAAGATCTATCTTTAACAAGTTCTTCATCGTACCAAATTATACTGTTTGTTCTAAGGGTAGTAGTACCTCGCAAGGTCCACCCTGGCTTTAGATTCTTGCCACGTGCATCTTTCAGCAAACGTTTTACTTGCTTGGGTTTAAATAATTCAAAGGGTGTATGAAGCTCTGTTGTCATCATGTATTTAACACATCTCTATGGCCATTTACAGTTTGGTGGTAGGCTCATCATTATAGCATCAACGTTGCCCCCACTCTCTAAACCAAAGCGGGTACCTCTATCATACAGCAGGTTAAACTCTGCATACCTGCCCCTCTTGATTAATTGTGCTTCTTTCTCACCATCACTAAAATCTTTATAACGGGTTGTACTGATTAGATGATCTAATATGTTACAAAAAGTTTTACCCACGTCTTGTATAAACTCAAAGTCTTTGTCAAACCCATTGTCGTAATAATCAAAAAATATACCCCCTGCTCCTCTGTGTTCTTTTCTATGAGGTAGATAAAAATATTCATCACATCTTTTACTTAACTGTGTATATAACTTACTATCATACTTGTCGCACATTTTCTTTAATTCGTTATGGTACCATACAATTAGTTCTTCGTCATGTATGTAGGGCGTTATATCCATACCTCCCCCAAACCATACCTTGTTGTCTGTTACAATATAACGTGTGTTGAAATGCATACCTGGTGTTCTGGGATTCCATGTGTGTAGAACAACTGAAGTACCCGAACTCCAAAATGTAGTGCCACCCATCTTGTCAGCTATCTCTTTAGGCAGTTGTCCTGATACATTGCTCCATGCTACTCCACCCTTTTCAATCCACTTGCCACGCATCATACGATACTCGCCATGCGTCCAAATATTAGGCTCCCAAGACTCTTCCTCATACAGGCTTATCTTATTACAAATTTGATCTTGGAGTGTTTTAAACCAATGTCTAGTCTTGCGTTTCTGTTCTTCCATGTTCCATCCAGTCCTTTGAAAACCCATCAGGGTATTGTGTAACAAGGTAGTCGGGTGCTAATTTGTCTAGCTCTTTGCGTATTTGATTTGCTGTAGCAATAGGATCTACTGCCTGGGTAATTGATCTTCCAATGACCAAGTAATCTGCACCAAGCTGTACTGCTTGTGTAGGTGTTGTAGTTCTTGACTGTCCAGAGTTTTGTGATTCATATTGTATTCCTGGACATACTTTTATCATGTCAGTTGCTAGTGGATTAACTGTAGCTAAGTCATTAGGGCTACATATCATACCAGCAAACCCGTATGGTCTAATCCTATCAATATTGTTTCTCCACAACAATGGACCATTTTGATTTGTTATTTGTTTTAGTTCTTCACTACTCCAACTTGTTAGATAGGTAACTCCTAGCAGTTTAGTCTGCTCTGCAAATGGTTGTATTGCTTCAAATACTGCTGGGTTGTTGTGTGTAGAGATTGTTGTCATTGTAGCACCTTTGTCTACAATCTTCTCCAGTATCTGTTTTACTGTGTTAGGTGTGTCCCATAGTTTACAATCAACAAATAATTCGTTGTCTTTGGTATAATCTTTTATATAAACACTCTGGCTCCATAGTGCATGATTGATTTTAAACCCATCCACTACGTCACGTAGCTTGGCACACATTTCAAGTGCGTCCAATGGATTTGTATAATCTAATGCTACTATTACTTTTGACATACTGTATTTAAAAAAAAGGGCCACCGAATGGCGACCCTCTTGATAGTTTTATTAAAGATAATTTAGAACTTGTATGTTAGTCCAAGTTCAATTTCTTTTCTTTCGCCGGCATTCATATCCCATTTAGTTTCACCGTATAGCTCTACGCCACTATACACAGTATAGTATCCGCCTAGTTCTAGGTCAGGTCTTGAATCATCTTCAACTGCATCAAACAGTATAAAGCGTTTATCAAGTGTACTATCCCATCCAGTGATGGTTGTACCAGCAGTCATCTTCATATTAATACCAGGTGTCCAGACAAATTCTGGATTGATAGTTACCTTGGTAGATTCGGCATCAACCTTGTGTGCCATCTTTACTTCAGTGTTAAGGGCTAGTCGTTCTGACAAATCCATTGCATTGGCAATGTTTGCAGTCAAAAGAACCACTCCCGCAATTAGTAGGGTCTTGATCTTCATAAAAATATTTCCTTTAGTTTCGTCGATTAATAGGCCCAGGGCGGACCAATCAGTGCCAGTTATTTATGCTTTAGGAAATTTACTGGAGTACCATTTAAAATAGTTGGTAACAGGATTGGCCAAATACCAACCTACATCTCTATATGTTCTGAACTTTGCTTTGAGCAGTTCCTTGTTGAGATTATCCCAGTCGCTGTAGTATCCTCTATGTTGATTGATAGCGAGAATGGCTTTGGCCTTTTTACCTGCATACTTGCCAACAAAGTCTCCCACATTGATTAGGTAATAGTTGTCACAGTCCACTATGACTTCATTGTCGCCATGTGATGGATCAGGCCAGCCTGTTGCATATGTGTCAAGGAACTGTTCAGCATCATCCTTGCGACCAAGATCCTGTACTTCACTGCTGTGATGTATCTTGTAGTTGCCCACAGGTATCATCATGTGATTAACACCAAACGGAGCTCTAGTACCAGCATGTGGTTCCAATGTTGCCCATACAGGATTAGCAATGCCCAGTGCTTGTATTACACGTTCCTGTGCAGGGTTTTTCTGATTACCGTTGTAGAGTCTGTTGTCCTGTGGAGTAACCTTTACAACAAACCTCATCATGTTGTTGGTGACATCCTTTACCTGTCTATACATTATGGGCTTGTTGCCCATTTGATCACAGATGTCTGCAACCACAGCAACACGATTGATCATGTGTTGCATGTCATTTGGGTTTTGCATGTCTTCTCTAAAGTGATAGTACCGCATGTAGTTACTTATCACCGGGGCGCATCTACACGTGCCGCAAAGCGGTAAAGCGGTTTTTTTTACGAGACAACGCGAAGCGTTTGCGGTAGCAAAACAGCGGTTAGCAAAAATTACAGTACATTATACTAGAGAGGATGTTTACTGTGCGAAAGATGTCAACCCTAACGACAGACTACATACATAGCCCTGTAACTAGTGTACAATAGGGGATTCCGTTTTAATGGCTCTTATTTTGTTTTGCTATCTCGCCAGTCAGTTAATTTCTGTGGTTCTGTACGTGTGTACATGTTCAGTGCTCTGGTTGGATCTGCTGTAAGCTGTCCTACTGGCCAAGTGTTGAATGAAAGGCTGATGCGTTCGCCTCCTGAATGATTTGTTTCAACCTGATGTTCCAGCCATGATGGAAATATCAACAGTTTGCCCAGCTTGGGTTCTACCTGCCATACACCTGAGTTTGATTCGTGTGTTGTGCCCACTGTGAAGTCCAGCTGTGGATATCTTGGATTGATAAATGTAATTGGTGCTGAGTGATCACACCAAAACAGCACACCTGAGTACATTGAGTTTGTGTGCCAATGTCTATGATGCTGTGCACCTGTGTCTGTTATATTCACCCATGACTGTTGTATACTCAGTTCAGCTTGGCATGTTGCACACATGAAGTCTCTCCAAAACACTCGCACACTGGCATCAATGGTTCTCCTCAGACTGGCTAGTTCTGGCATGTCCAACACGTTCTGCTGTGTGCTGATCCTGTTGTGCTTGTTCTCTTTCCATGTGTATATGGTTTCATCCCAGTCTGGCATTGATATGGTTGTTGAAAACAATGGTGTTGCAAATATGTGTTGCAGTTCGGGCATACTGTAATTATAGTGATGTGACCGCAGTTGCACACGGTCCTGACTGCTAAGAGGGGCTAAGTACTTTTATGAAAGATGCTTACGTTAATGTGTTTACTGAACTGGTAAGCAGTACAAGAAATGAAACTGGTGTTGAACTGCCCGTGTTGGTAGAACACTATGTGGTTGCACTGTTAGCGAATCATGTTGATCGTGCGGATTTTTTACCCAAGCAGACATTTGCTGAATCACTAATGACAATACGCAATAGCCGTACTGCAAAGGAATTGGGAGATACATGTTTATTTGTAACTGGTGTGTTTCCTAGCTACGGCATTGATAGGCGTTACTACATGAGCATAGGACAGACTGCATACACAAGAATGGATATGCAGTTGTTTGATACTGTTAGTGAACACTTTCCTACCATTAGTGACTTTATAAGAATATGTGTGCATGGTAAAGACCGTGTGTGGGATTATGATGTAGGATTCTAACTGCGAGGCGGATCAAACACGCCCAGTAGTATTAATATGATAACTATGCCAAACACACAGCCCAACATGGTAGGAACTGTTGCATACTGTTCTAACCATCCTATACCTAGTCCGTTTGTTATTAAGTTTGTTGTGTAGTCCATACTGTAGTTATGTGAAATGGGTTCTGTGTCCAAAAAAATAGATTACAAAAAATTAAGGTGAAGTACTTACAGAAGTGAGGTGGTGATTTTACTTCGGCTTAAGGCTACTGTAAGCTCATGTAATTGTTGCGTATTAAGCCCGACCACCCCTCGAGAAATTTTTTTATTTTATTTCTTCTCGAGAAAATTTTTCCATAAAAAAAGGCCCCGAAGGACCTTTCTTTTTTTTCTGCTGTAGAAGTTAATCCATTCTACTGTTGCTGTAGATCTTTACGTCGGGTAGCTCTGCTCTAACAGTAGCCACGTAAGCATCACAGCCTGCCTCCTTAGCTGATATGCTCTGCGTAAAGCTCTTGCCCGGGTTCCATAACTGCCAGCCACCGCCGTATGCTTTGTCAAAGCCCTGTGCCTTAAAGCTCTTGCCCAGCTTTGAAGCGCCGTTAACATAAGCAGTGACCCAAGCAAAGCCACAGGTATCGAAGTCCCCGTGTGCCTTGATGTAATCGTTAGTAGCCTGTTCAGCGGCTGTGGTTGCTCGTGTGTGAAGTTCTCGTGTAAGCATAAGTGCCCTCCCTATATTGAATTACGAGTTTGTACTGATTCAGCAGACTCAAAGCCTGCCATTGCTACACGATATAGACTGCCGTCTACTCTCATGTAGTCTCCTACTGATGTTGATCTGTGTCCCATAGTGCCTACGGGCTTAACAACTTCAACGTCTGTATTCTCATCGCCATTGTTCTCAATGTCTGTTCTGCTCCAGCTTCCCTGTACATTGTTGGTCCAACGGTAAGCATACTCAAGAGCTTCCATAACTCCCATTCTATCGTCTGCTGTAACGTTAGCCATGTGCTCTGCTGTAGTTTCGAACGCGGCGTGTATAACTTCTATTTTCATATTACCCTCTTGCTTTGTTATTATACTTACGATTATAAGGTCTATTGTCTAGATGGTCAACCTCTTTTGGCGGATTAATAGGAAAAAAGAAACCCAGGACCTTTTGTGCTTGATCCTGGGTTCCCCATTCAGAGTAGAGCAATGAGGGCGAAAGCTACTACTCCTAACCTTGATGCGGAGCGTGAGGGCAAAGATTATGCTCGACGCATCACGGTGTTCTCGGCCATTGCTTCCCAACGATCTGGGAATGCCTTAGCTAAGTCTGCGATCTTAAGTACTGTCCTAAGCGACAGTTCCCTAAGTTTCTTCTTGTTAATGTCAACATAGTCGACGATGTCTTCTTCGACTTGATCGCCCAGCTGATACTCATGAAGCATACCGTCCTTGGTGATCTGTTTGATTCTCAGCATCTTCTCTCGCTCAGTATCAATTGTTAGATCAATGTAGTGACATCTGCTCTCTAGAGCTTCTAGGTGATCTCTCATCTTCTTGCTCTTGACATTATCAAACTTGATGTTGGTAATGAATATTGCACTACCCTTGAACTCAAAGCTATCCGGAACACCTTCGTTTCTCAACTTGAATGAATCAGTGTTCCAATGTATACGCCTGGTCTTCTTGGAATCCAGTGCGGCTTTCAGTATGTTCAGACAAAGCTCATCTGCGAATACACTATCACAGTCATCAAAGACTATAACGTTATCCTTGTCTGCGAACTTGTACAGTTTACAGTAGAGGCCTATTGCTGACATAGCACCCTTGACAACTTCGTAACGCGGCGCCTTCTCACTCAGTGTAGCGATGATATCATGCTTTCCCAGCACCTTCTCAACACCAAAGGACTTACCAACACCTGGAGGTCCTGATACGATCATTGCACGTACTGCACCCTTCTTACATGCTTTGGTCATGTCCTCTAACATGTTGAATCGCTCACGGAGTCTTTCGACTGTTTCTGCATCAGTCTCTTCTCTCTCAGTGACCTTTGCTTTGCCAGCATCTTCGATCGAGCTCGCATCGCTTACTCTGATCTTGATGTTACGATCTGGAAAGCCTGCTATGGCCTTTCCGTCTACTGTCACGTAACCACCTGCGGCTCCCATCTTGAAACCTTCTACCAGTGGAAACACCATTCCTGCTAAGTCCTGGTCCTTGCCTCTGATTTTGTACGTGCCTTCTAATATTTTAATGTTTTCCATAGATGCCCTCTCTTGGATTAATTGTTAACTGTTATATACAGTATAGTCTCACTATGCATAAAGGTCAACCCCTTATGTGTCCATTTTAGTCCAAATCGCAAACCCATTCCCCTTGTATCCAATCACAGGTCAATGTATCTCCTGACCACCATGGGTTTTCGATTATCAGTTGCGGTGATCCGTGAATTGAAAGATCAGTTCTGACCACCTTGGACTCCTTGACACCGTCATCGGTACCATAGCCATTGTTTACGAAGCGAACGTTCATATCATCACCTCCTCTTCGGTGACCCCTCGCTTGGAGAAGTCCTTCGGAGCATAAGGTGACACTCGGATCACCCTGCTGAGGTAATAGTCCCTACAGCTCTGCATCTCACCTGCATCGTCGGGCAAGTCTTTCGCCCACTCCGTTACAGTCTGGATATGACATGGATACTCCTTAAAGCCCACGCCGTTCTCCATGCACAGGGCGGCTACGAATGCCATTGCATCCTGCTCCCTGTCCAAGTCCTCGACTAGGTACTCTGACCCAACCTTGAACTTCCAGTAATGATTACCACTGGAGAACTTTCCGTCCTCTGAGTGTGCGCCGTAGTTTTCTAAAACCTGAGTTGAAACTATAAACATATTGCCCTCTTTCTGTTGTTATTGCCCTAACTGTTATATACAGTATATTCTCACTTGATATAGAAGTCAACCTTTTTTGGCAAATTAATCAAGAAATCTTTCAGACAATTCGTTACAGTCTAGCATATCATCTACGTCATCTGTAGACATATACTTGAGAGCCATTGTCAACATGTCCTCAGCTGAGACCATGCCTTCTTCTACTAGTTCTAGGGCCTTATCCCTAGCATTAGGTTCCATCCTCATATACATTACTTCACCTCCAATTGATAGCCATATGACCAATGGCCGTTGTCTAGATCAAACACGGAATCATTCTTATGGTCTGCCCATATCTTCTCCATAGGTATGCCGTACTTCTCGCCGTCCCTGCACAGTTCGATTCCTGTGACCTTTGCTTCTCCCCATCGGGTATCGACCTTTGTGCCGACCATTATATATTTTCTATTCATTTATTCCCTCCCTATTACTAATATTGATCCCATGATGAAACTCATTAGACCGATGAATCCATATAACATTACTTCGCCTAGGGTGTTCGCATTCTCCATGCACTTCCCATCACAGTCGCCTCCACTGCCTGCCATTAGCACTAGGCCAAACATTATAAAAAATCCTGCTATTACTGTCCTCATATTGCCCTCCTTATTATTCTTATAGTATATTCTCACTTGATGCAGAAGTCAACCTCTTTTGGCGAACAAACAATCTTATCTAAGAGATCCTTAACTTCTGGCCTGGTGATGTCATAAACGGGAGGCTGAGCTGTAATGGTTCCGCCTCTTCTGATATACTCAGCGACCGTTTCCCTTCTCTTGGGATGATCGGTGACAGGTTGCGATGATTGTGAAGTGAGTGAAGCCCTCTTTTGCTTCTGATGATTCTTGAGACGAAAACTGTCTTTTCCATTATTCATAAGCCCTCTTAAAAATAAAATGATTAAATGTTGGGGGCGACCATATCGCCGCCCCCACGTGGTCCCAGCCTAGGACTGGGTTACGGCCTCCATCTGGGCGTCCATCTTCTCCTCGATCTCTTTCATGATCTCCGGAGCGTTCCTAACCACATACTCGTGGATGGCACCTTGCGCCTCTTCTGATTGGAAACCTGGGTGAGCTACCAGCACCTGGCAAACTTCTGCCTTGCTGAACTCTCCACCTAGCTCGATGAGGTTGATGTCATCGTGCCTGTTCTTCGCCAGTATCTTAACTCTGCTGACGAAGTCGTTTGCGAAACGGATCTTTGTGATACCGTTTAATTTGCTTGTTCCTGCTACGGAAAAAGTTTTTGATGTTGCCATTGGACCCTCCATTTGTTGGCGTTATTGCTTAACTGTTATATACAGTATATGATCGTTATATTCATTTGTCAAGAAAAAAGATTCTCAATGATTTCAATGACTTAGCTGGGGTTTTGCTGTAACCTCTTGATTTTATTGGGAATCTTTTTTTCATCTTTTTTAATGTAATGTTTCGCCCTGCCAGTTGTCGTGTTCTTCCACCATCAGCAAGTCTTCCAAGTTGCCTGCCCATGTTTCCATCGCGTCCGCAAAGTCCATCGCAGTCACACTTATCTCTTCGTCCTTTGTTATAATAACAAACAATTTCGCCGCATCCATTCTCATAAGTAATTGCTCCATATCTCGTTCCAACCTTCAGCCACGTATTCTTCAATCTCATCATCAGTCATGTCAACCAATGCCCTGTGCTTCATCGCTTCGCCTACAGCCTCTGCCATGTGTTCGCTAGTTTTAATAGCCTCTTCCACCTTAGTGTCAAACTGTTCCTGCAAGTCTAAAACGTAATTGCTCATTCCCATATGTATTTTCCCTCTGTTAAATTTTTATTATAACTCAACATAGCACATTAAATGCACTATGTCAAGTCTTTTTTTATTTTTTTAATAGCCTAACAATCTCTCTGCTAGTGTAGTAAAGTCTGCGTCTAACAGTTTTTTCTCTTCGTCTGTACATGCATCTGTACATGCTTCTTCAAACTGCTCCGTAATACATTCTCTGTATTCAGTGTCATAGCTAGTAAGTGCGTCTTCCGCGTCGCTTACAGTAAAAGTCCAACTTGCATTAGTTTCGCCTTTAACAAAATCCTCTTCGTCTTCGTGCAAGTCGTACAAGTGTTCCAAGTTGTCTAACACCTCACGTGCATCACACATTCTAATAAATCCGTCGCCTTCCTGTCTGCTCAACACATTGTTAATCGTCAGTGCGTGTAATGTGTCCGCCAAAAATTCAACTACAAAATCTTTTTCGCATTGCGTAAATTTAATTTCTTTTTGCATATAAGCCCTCACTTGCAATTTAATTATAAAAACATACTAGCACATAACATGCTAGTATGCAACCTCTTTTTTAATTATTTTTAATTACGTTTCCATACTTGCACGTTCATCTTCCTGCATTCCCTGTTCAGTAAATCCAACGTCCATACCCAACACTGTGCTAATAGCTTTTTCAAATCCACTATCAGTGTATATGTCCCATGTTGTATTATGTGTTACATTTACGTCCACATTGCTATTATCATCGTTACCATCATCATCAGCATGTGTGTAAACTTGTATATTAGTAACTTCCACAGTATCACTTCCTGTGTAATCCCATATACTGTCCATAGCTAATTTTACAGTTCCTTCCACAGTGTAGTTTGTGTTAGTTCCGTAAATTTCATTTTCAACTGTTTTGTTTGTAATTTTTAACATGTGCAATGCCCTTTTTGCTGTTTATGTTTTATTTTATATAATAGTTATAGCACACTTTTTAAAGCAATGCAAGTAAAAAATGCACTATAACTAAAGTTTTTTTACATATATTTTGCAAACTGTTTTTCTATTTCTGCACAATACTGTGCATACGTTTTGCCATATATTGCAACACTTAATTTATCATTGTATTGCATTAACATTTCATGTACAGTATCCCTATATTCTGTGTCTAATGTGCTTAAACTATCTAACACACAGTCTGCTGTAAATGTGTAACTAAGTGTATTATCGTCGTCTGTGTTATACGTGTTTGCTAATTCTACGTAAACTTTTGCTAAACACGCACTGTCGTAAATGCGTACACTATTATCGCAATAATTTTTATTTTCTATTACCGCTTGTTTAAGTGTTGCTGTTGTGTAGTGTAGTAAAAATTTTAAAACTTGTGTTTGCTGTTTTAATGTTAACATATGCAATGCCCTTTTTGCTGTTGTTGTTTAATTGTTATATAAGTTATAGCACACATTTTTATATAATGCAACCAAAAAGTGCAAAAAAGAATCCAACAAAAACAATGACTTAGCATCTTTTTTTGTCATGATGACACGGAAAGACACGGTCGGCGAGGCGCTGTTGTGTCCGCTACCGAGCGCCGTGGTGAACTACAGCGGGGTTTTCCGCACCGTTGGGCATGTGCCGATTTCTCCACACCTGGAACAGCGGTCGCTGAAGGCTCCCGCAGAACCGTTCCTAATGATACTAAGCACTAAGTCCAGAACCGAAAGAGCTCCCGCAGGGGCCCAAAAAGCACCAAAAAGTACCGAACCAAAAAGCACCGTAATAGGGGATCCAAAAGAAACCAAAAAGTACCGAAAGGTCACCTCAAAAATTTTGATTTTTTGTTCATTATAACACACTATTTAGGGGCTGTCAAGAGAAAAAATTACCAAAAAGTACCGAAAATCTCCCACCAACTATGGGGGGCCGGTGTGGCAGAATGGATCAGAATTGGAAAATTTATAGCAAATCTACTGTGTAAAAAAT